>Ga0196971_1000072_pt1 | contig 95015 bp, 137 predicted proteins | sample S1v_1013CmetaG_FD_148660 | JGI IMG/M metagenome (GOLD analysis project Ga0196971, IMG submission 148660) | Soil microbial communities from Anza Borrego desert, Southern California, United States - S1+v_10-13C | ecosystem: Environmental > Terrestrial > Soil > Desert | place: USA: California...
GGTGGCCTTCTCAACATCGACGACGGTGGTCCGAACCAGATGATCGGCGATCTGTACATGGGCACGGTGGAAGGCGACCGCCGACAGATCAAACTCGTGTTGCCCGGTACGGCTCCGGCGTACCTTGCTCCGTCTGTGCATCAGTACATGGACGCGGCCAACGTGGACCAGTTGATCGCGCTGTACAACCACATTCTCGCCGGGCTGGACTTCGTTTCCCGCCCCGGTGGTACGGCGACGGTGTTCCCGGCTGGTTTCGGCAGTGCTGCCGACAAGGGTTTCCGGCACGACCCCGGCAATCAGCCTGTGGACGCGACGGGTCGTCCGGTGGTGAACCTCGCCGCCAAATTCTTTATGAACCACGGCGTCATGCCCGTGGCTCTGCGTAACTCCCCCGGCCTCGAAGCGTACAGCGTTCAAAAGAGCTACGTAGACGGCAACGATGAACTGCTTTTGCCGCGCGACGGCACGCGTGCGTGGACGGGTCCGTCGCACTTGGACATGAATAGTCATCGCGTCGTCAACATCGCGGTGACTCCGGCGAGCGTTTCCGAAGCCACGTCGAAGGGGTATGTGGATACGCGCGACAGCGCGCGCGTTCATCGCGGTGGTGGTGTCACTCAGCCGGACACGGGTGCTCCGAACCGCATGTACGGCACGCTGCACATGGACGGCAATCCCGGCGACGCGGGCGCGACCGTGGGTGCGCGCAATCTGGTTTCTGGTGTCGCTGCTCCGGCTGACGGTGACGATGCGGTTCCGTACGATTTCGCGAACGTTGTTTATATTCGCCGCGACGCGAACGTCGGCCATGCCCCGGCTGCATCCAGCGCGCTCAACCCTATCGGCACGGGTGGTCACTTTTACTGGGGTCGCCAGTTAAAGGCTGTGAACGATCCGACCGAACTACAGGACGCAGTGACCGCCGCGTTCCTGAAGTCGTACTTCCGCACTGGATATCATGCGGGCGGTGCGACTTTGTTGACACCTGTCATGCAGAATGTTGCTCAAATTTTCATTCCGCATCCGACGAATAATCCCATGTACCCGAACACGTGGGTTATTGATGGTGCCTTATTGATGGATGCCCCTTCGGTGCTGTACAACGAGACCAAACAGCTTGGCGCGGCAATTCGTTTTGACTTCCCGCCCGGTTCTCCTTTCGCGTCTATCGGTACGACGATTGTCGTTAATGGCTCGAACCGAAATTCTTACGCGCGTTTAGGCATTAACACTACGCTCGATTTCGATACGTACGCAAAAGATCAGGGTGCACCGGGTGATCCGCGCTTTGCGCCTCAAATTTGGGTGTACTTCACGGGCATCGTGCAGTGTGCTGGTCCCGGCGTCATGAGTTTACAAGCTGCTTCATCTCCAAGTGTGGCGGAACAAGTGTTTTTCCAGCCGGGAAGTTATATCCGCGCGTTCCCGCACGACGAATAACCACTACTGAGCCGCGAGAGGGGTATCCGTGGATACGACTGATGCAAAGCAGATCGTGGACATAGCGCAGGGGTTAAATCAACTGCGCTCTGATGTCTTACAGTTCATCATCACGATGACTGTGCTCGTGGTCGGGTACATGGTGCTGTCAAAGGTTCTGGCCGCACGCGCCAAGCGCCGGGAAGAGGAAAGTAAGAATGCCCGCGCGCAGATGTACGCTGACGCGCAGAAACGGCAGGCCGACGCGATCAACAGTCTTGCGAAAGCCATGCAGGATCACACCACCAGCGACACGGCAATGGCTACGCAGCTTAATACCACGATGACGAACGTCGGGGACGTAACGAGCGATTTGAAGGGCGCAGTCGAATTGCTCGTGGCGAAAAACGAGGGCCGGATCAACCGGGAAGATTCGGTCAAGATGATCCGGGATCGGTTCATCACTCACGTGTACCGCGAGTTCACAACCATCATCGAAGTCAGCCTGCGCGAAAACGACTATGTGAACCGCAAGGCCCACGTCACCCGGAAAGTGAAGACGGAACTGGGCAAGGTGCTGATCGAAGCTCGCAGGTATCTGGCCAGCTTCAATATGTCGGTCGATCCCGCCGTCTTCTTTCAGCTTGCGCCGGACGATCACGGCGAGCGGTTCATCCTTTGTGACGCTGTGTGGAGCGACGTGGAAGGTCTGTTTCTGCGGGATCACTCGACCCCGGCGAAGCTCAAACAGGTGACAGAAGAAGCGTACGTCATCATCGAAAACGTCATCAAGGACTACGTGACGCAGTGCGGACGCGGGAACAACTGCTCGATTGACTTCCGCAACCCGGCGTCAGAGAGTAATGCGCAGTTGCTCATGACGCGCACGACGCGTTTGCTGGAAGCGGAGTCGGTTCCGTCCGTGATGAAGTAAAGGTTGACATTGTGTTAAGGGGCTTTGCATGGCGGTCTGTCTCACAAACGTTCGGCTCTCGCTGGCATCGCGCTCGCACGCGACGAACGCGATTCTGGCCGGACTGGACGCGGGCGCTGGCCCCGGTCGCTGCCGTGTGTACTCTGGACCCCGCCCGGTAAACCCGGATGATCCGCTCGCGGTCAGCAATGTGTTGCTGGCCGATTTTGCTTTGCTCAAGCCTGCGTTCGATCCTGCTGTGAACGGCGTTGCCACCCTTCGCCAACCTGTCCCGTCCGTGCAAGCCCTCGCTACCGGAATTGGCGCGTGGGTCCGGTTACTTGATTCGGACTTAAACGTAGTTTTGGACGCTGAAATGGGTACAACTAATGTCGCGTTCATCGTGAACACGATTCAGTTCGTGATCGGCGTCGAAGTGGCGCTGGGCGTAACGACGTACACAACCCCTGTCGGACAGTAACGCATGTCTCACGTCCTGATCGACCATAAGGGCGTTAAGATCGTTAGCCCGGAACCGACCGGGCTTGGCGGTCAGACGCTTAACGAGAACTTCCGGCTGCTCGCCGGGAAGTATCCCGTCTTCACCTATCAGGTGTTGTGGTCGGCAGCTATGCCCGTGGATGTCATGGACGTGCCCGACAGCCGAACGATCCGTGAAATCAGTGTGAATGCCTTCCAAGCCTTCACCGCGCCCGGTGCCTACGTAAACATCGGAACTCCCGCCGACCCCACACGATTCTTCAATTCCGGGGATAGCGATTTGTACGAAGTTGGAGTAGACTTCTCAAAGCTAATAAACGTTGCCGGGCCTGTGACCGTCCGGTTGACGCTGAATCCCGGAATCGCACCCACTTCCGGGGGGATTTTTGTGGTGGTCACAACAACCCCTGCACCGTAAGGAGACAGCCACATGGCTAATCGTATTTTGTCCGACTTGATTGGTACGCTGCGTACCTTCTTCCGCATCGGAAATCTCCGGCTGAAGAACAATCTGGGCCACTTGGAAGTGCGCAATCTCGCCGACACCGCGCACGCGAACATCGCCGCCGCCGAACACCAGTTCCGCAACGCGGGCGGGTTCGGTATGAACATCGCTGCGAATCCGGCTGCGGCAGTCAACACGACGCTGACGCTGCCGGACGGTGACGCCCCGGCCACCACGAACGACTACGCGCTCGTGTCGGACGGCGCGGGCCAGTTGTCGTGGGTGCAGGTGTCCACGGGTAACAACGCTGTGAAGAAGCAGAGCGAAGTTGTGACGTTCTCGTCCGCGTCCCCGGTCGCGATGTTCACGCCCCCGGCGAACGCGATCATCCAGACGGTCATCTGCGACGTGGACACCGCCTTCAACGGCGCTCCGTCCCTGTCCGTGGGTGTCGCGGGCGACACGGGCCGCTACATGGCCGCGTCCGAAAACGAACTGACGACCACGGGCGTTTACGAAACGTCCCCGGAGTACAAGGAAGACGGTACGCCGGAAGCGATCATCGTCACGTTCGCTGCGGGCGGTGCCACTCAGGGCAGCGCCGAAGTGACCGTGATCTACGCCAACCCGGCCTAATCCCGGCCTGAAGTGATCGACGGCGGGGTGTTAACAGCACCCCGCCTTCACTTTTTTCCTCTGAGGCTGTGACATGTCGCCCCCGCGTTTTCTATCGAATCTGCGCGGCACGTTCTTATCGGTGTTCCACATTCGACCCGCCGCAACCAACGGCGCTCCGACTGTCGGCACTCACCGTAAGGGCGACCTGTACATCGACAACAACGGTGACTTGTTCCGCTGTATCGTCAGCGGTACGCCGGGCACGTGGGTTAACGTCGGCTCTGTCTCCACCGCTGTCGTCACGTCTCCGAACGGCGCTTCGATCACGCGCACGTACATCGAAGAAGAATTTTTCATCGCGGCGTCCCCCTTCACAGATTCGTCGTTCGATTTGCTCCCGGCCAATGCGTTCTGCTACGGTGTGGTTTGCCGCGTGACGGCGGCGATCCCCGGCCCCACGACCAGTCTCCAAGTCGGGATCAACGGCGACTCAAACCGCTTTGTGAACACGCTCGCGACGACGCTGGGCAGCACGGGCAATTCGTTCAAGCAGCCTATCCCGCTGGCTCCGTTTATGAATAACGCCGCCCGGAAGGTCCGCGTGACGGCTGTGGGTGGCAATCCCGGTGCGGCGACGGGTAAGGTTCGCGTGACGGTCTTCTATGATTCACTGGGAGAACCGACATCGTGAGGCAGCTTGTTGACACACTGTCACTCTCGCCGATGGCTCAACTGGGACCGCCCGTTTCCGGCGTGTACCGGAAGGGCGATCTTATCGCGGACTCTGCGGGTTCGATCTGGAAGTGCCAGACTTCGGGCACGCCGGGTACGTGGTCGCAGATGTCGTCCTCAGTCGATGAAGTCGTCACGCCGACTACGTATCGTGGTGTGGAAGGCTTCGAGTTGTTCTGGGCGTCTGTCTCGACGATCAAGCTGGGCCGTCCCGGTGAGCGGTCCATTGCGACGGATGCGTCGAACACGATTCTGATTTCGTATGTCGGCGAACTCACGGTGAGCGTGGCGAGCGTCGGCGCGAACGGGCGCGACGCTGGGGTGGAACTGCCGAACACGTGGTACGCCGTGTACGTCATTCAAGGATCGGCTGGCGTCGCCGGGCTGCTCTCCACGAACGCGGTCACGCCGACGCTCCCGGCTGGATACACGCAGTTCCGCCGCATCGGCTGGGTGCGCAATGGCCCCACGGCAAACTTTCTGCGGTTCTTTTGTTCGGGTCGCAAGGTCGCCCGCGATTACATCTTTGACGAATCGCGTCCCACAGTGGCTGTGCTGCTGGGCGGCAATTCGACAGCGTTCGCTACGGTCAATTTCTCGTCGCTGGTCCCGCCCGGCGTGGAACGCGCTCGCGTGAGTATCGGTATGTACTCCAAAGCGGACGGTGATATTGTTGGCTTCAGGCAGGTTGGCTCGACGCTGACGCTCGCGACGTGTTTGCAGCAGTTCAACGGTGGCGGCAAAACGACATCGCTTACGTCCCGCGCTGTGACCGACACCATTCTCCCGCTGACGATCAATGCGGGTAACGGGAACCGGGAGTTGCAGTACGCAGTCAGCAATGTGGACGACATTCTGGATATTTACGTGGGCGGCTTTTTCGAGGAAGTCTAATGTACGGCATCATCGAAACGGCTACGGGCAACCTCAAGCGAGCGTCGTGGGAACCAATGACACCGGGCACGGGTGAATCTGCCCGGTCGGATGTCCCGGAACCGCCGCTGTTTTACCCGACGCGCCCGCAATACCACCGCTGGACCGGAAGCGAATGGGAATTGGCGACGACAGAGACGTTCAGCGACGAGTTTGACGGCACGACGCTCGACGCGAAGTGGTCATGGGTCAATCAGGGATCGGCGTACGCCACGCTGGCAGAGAGCTACTTGACGTTGAAGGCTCCGATCAGTGGCGGCTCAAATTCGCTGCGCTGTTTGGTCCAGACACTCACAGCCCCGTGGACGGTGGTCTTGAATTGTCGCGGGTTCAATCTGGTCGGCGGTCTTATTATGCGCGATTCTGGCAGCGGGCGCATAATGATGATCGGCCTCGACGTGCCCGGCGACGGTCTTTTCGTCCATAAGTGGAACTCTGCGACGAACAAGGTGAACGCAAATCCGTTCTCGAACACGCCGTTCTGTGGGATGGGTGATCCGACGACGTTCCGCGTGCGCAATGATGGGACCACGCTTGGCTTCGATTTCAGCCCGGACGGGATCAACTTCATTCAGCTTTACTCAGAAGCGAAGTCAGTATTTTTGCCGAATGTTAATCAGGTTGGCGTCGCAGCGTACGCTTACGTCGGCAACAAGGACTCGTACTTGTTTGCCGACTACATCCGAAAGGTTTAACGCGCCATGCTGCTGAATCGCACCACGAAAGAACTCACCGACATACTTGGCCCGAATCCCAGCTTCGATCCGTCTGTGTACATCCACAACCCCGACTTGTCGGGTGTTGTCGGTGTGCCGATCAAATACTGGAAGATCACCGGGGATGTCGTGTCGGAGATGACGACGGAAGAAAAGGCTGTGGTCGATGCCGCTGAACTCGCGGCTGAAAAGGTCCGCGTGATCGGCGAACTCAGCATCTCGATTCGGGATTACATCTGGACGCATTATGAGATTCACCGCCAGACGACGTTTGCGATCCTGCTGCTTGAAGCCATGTACAACCAATATTGGAATCGCTGGAATTACATTTGGGGCGGCGTCCAGTGGGTGCAAATGGTAATCGGTTACTACTACCAAATCGAGGCGGCGATCAACGCGCAGACGACGTTGGAAGCGGTAGACCTGATCGAGTGGAACACTGCTCAGTTCGACGCGCTCGATCCGGCTGTCACGATCATCGGTGCGAACACGCAGCCGGAGCAGCCTCGCATCACGTCTGCGCTCGCGCACGCGGGAACGGTTGACGTTGAGTTAACGCCGTACGCGATCACGACGGCTGGCGGCGTCCGCGCTGCTGCGTCGTTCAGCGCCACGGGCCTTCCGGCTGGCTTGTCCGTTGACACCGCGACCGGGATCATCTCTGGTACGCCTACGGAATCGGGCACGTTTAACGTGACCATCGGCACTGAGAATCCGGGCGGTACTGATTCTAAGACGCTGGTCCTGACCATCGCGGGGGCTTAACCGCATGGCGCAGGTTCTCGCGTGGGTATCGTTCCAAGTTGACCAGTGGGACACCTTCGATCTGGAAGAGTGGAACGTTTTTGTCATCCACGTCGAGTTAGAAATCGGCGGCGAGATGATCGGCCCCGACGCGATCATCGACGGCAAGCTGTACCCGGCTCCGAACATCACGATTCAGTCAGACTTGATCGGCCTCACCGGGCGGGTCATCGCGAAGCTCCGCAATAACGTCTTCATCGGCGCGGTCCCTGAGATCGTCGTGGACGTGAACTTGTCCGACAATGACGTGCTGGTCGATCTGGGCGACGTGGTTCTTGACATTGTGTTAATGGGCATGGCCGAAGTGCTCGTGCCGCTCCCGGACTACGTTACTGTGTTGGACGGCGAAGGCGGCGTGGTGGACTTGCTGGAAGTCCCGGTGCTTGTCTTCGAGCAGGATGAAGTGATCGACGTGCCGCGCCACGAGATTGACGTGCTGGTCGCGTTGGAGACGGTAACGCTGCTTACCGACACGGATGAAGTGGACCTTGCGGAAATCCCTGTGCTGGTCGGAATACCCGAAATTTCAGTAGACAGCGAGGCGGGATCGTACGAGTATTTAGTTGAGGCAGAAACAACTCAGTAGGCGGAATTTAAATGTCAACACCGGAATTGCGACTTGTCGTTTACGAAGGCAACGTGAAGGCGCTGCCCTTCCGGTTGCGCGTGAAGGGCACGAAGAACTTCTGGAACGTTGCCGCTGCCACGCAGATTTTGCTCGAATACGAAGAAAGCGCCGGATCACCTAAACTACAGGTGCCGTGCGACATTAACCACGCGCAGGCCGACTGGGCGAACGGGAAAGTGGTCGCACAGGTAAGCCCGGCAGACGTGACGGCTAAGGTCGGCAGTTATCCGTTCTCGCTGACGGTGTTTCTGGGCACGGAAGAAATCACGGCTGTCAGCGGGCACATTGAAGTCAAAGAACGCCCCGGCTTCCCGTATCCGCCGCCCGCGCCCGTCATCACGAGTTCGCTGGCTGTCGCGGCCAAGGTCGGGACCGTTTTCTTCTATCAGATCGGCGCAACGAATCTGCCCACGGGATATACGGCAGTCGGCGTGCCGCCCGGAATGTCTTTCAACACCGCGACGGGTGTGCTGCAAGGCATCCCGACGACGGCTGGAATTTACAATGTCATGATCACCGCCACGAACGCTGGCGGGACGGACACGCAAACGTTGGTGATAAACGTCGCCGCGTAAACTTGGAAAAGGAGAACTACGATGGACTTGTTCATCCCGATGCTCGCCGAAGCCGCGAGTAACACCCCCGCCGCAGTTGCGGAGATCGTTCCGTTCTGGGCACAGATTCTGGGCACCATCCTCGCCGCTATTGCCACCGTGGTCCTGACGCCGCTGGCGTACAAGATGTCGCTCCGGCAGGACGCCGAAGTGCGCAAGGCCGAAGCCGAAGCGGAAGCCGCCAAGGCAGCGGGCACGTACAACGCGATGATGCAGCGCAAGCTCTTGAGCGAGCGCCTGAAAGCGTTCCTGCTCCGTGCTGCTGCGAACATCTCCGAACGCCGCTTCCCGGAACTTGCCCGCAACATCAAAGCTGGCATGTTCAGCCTGCATGACAAAGAAGCGTCGCGACTGGCGATCAAAGCCGAACTACGGAAGTGGGGCGCAGACTTGAAGCAGCAGGCCGTCGATTACTTCGAAGATCAGGGCATTGATCTGGTCGAAGAGTTCGGCGACAAAGCCCTTGACCATCTGATCGAATGGGCCGCGAACAAAGTCTCGCCGTTCCCCGGCAAAGAAACCGCCGTCGCCATGCTGCAAGACAACGTGTCCGACCTGCTGATCGAGAAGGGCGTCGGCGCGATCCGTCTGTGGATCGACAAGCGCACGGACGGCAGCGACGAAGTGGCATCCATCCCCGCGCAGTAAGCGTGGGGACTCTGGCCGGGACTACGAGGGTTGAACCATGAAGGGCATCCTGATGTTGGTGGCGCAAGCCTTCTTCCAGAGCCTTATCGGTTCGATCACGGGCTGGTTCGAAAAGAAAAACGCGAAGGAAAACGAGTTCCGCATGGTCGCCCTCGAACACCAGAAAAAGTCGGTGATCGAGGCGACCAACGTTCAGATCGCCGTCGAGAAGGCGCAGGTCAACGTGAAGCCTGTGACGACGCGTGCTGAAGCTCTGAAAGCACTGGGGCTGGCTCCGGTGCTGATCTTCGCGCTCATGCTGCCGGGCTGCGGCAAAATCAGCATCACGTCGTCCGCTGAATCGAACAAGCCTGTCATCCGAACGAAGAAGAAAGACGCGAAGCTGCTTGACGGGCCGGAGCAGTTGACGGAGCGCGAGCAGCGACTGATCCAGTACATCGGTGAACTACGAAACGGAATCGGCGAGTACAACAAGTGGGCCGTGCAGTCGAACGTGAAGAACGGGTTCCCCGCAGGTGACAGTTCGCCAGAGGGATGGGAAGTGCTCATGCCGCTCCCAACTGTCCAAGAGCCTGTGCCGCCTTCACCGACTGGACCCCCACCGCGCGCAAGCTCGCCGGGCGCTGAAGTCGTACCGCTCCCGGTCGAAGCCAAGCCTGATCCGGCAGCTAATCGGCGACCCGGCTGAAAAGAGAGCCGGGTGAACGAAAGCCGCGCTAATCACGCGGCTTTTTTTCTAGGCCCTCTGAGGCAAACATGGCGAAAAAGAAACGTACGCCAGTCATCAAGCCAGACCTGACGCCCAAGCCCATCACGGAATTTACGATGGGCGAGTTGTTGCGTGAAGTGGACCGCCGCTCACTGGGTTGTTACATCTGCGTCGTCACGATCCACGAAGGTAATAAAGACGGCTGGCAATTCGTGATTAAAGGCTCCGACATCCTCGTCGGCTCGATGGACATTGCACTGGCTCGCAGACTACAGGCCGAACGCGACATCTCCCCCGACGACGAATAAATCCGCGCTCCGCAGCACCAACCTCAGCATTTCCCGCATAGCCCGAAAAAAATATTTCACTTTGTGCTTGCGCTTTCATTAGCGGCTTGTACCTTATTCCTATCCCGGAACCGACGATCCCTTCGCAGGGGTCAAGCCAACGGAGAGGGTAAGGCGCAATGGCTAAGTACGTGGTGGTGACCATCGAGCAGTTCCGCGAAGTGCTCAAGGCCGACAAGGGCTGGCAGGAAACGATTGAAGCCGGAACGAAGGAATACGTTTTTCTCTGGCCGATCAAGGAATGCCCCGGCATTGTTCTCAAGGTGTACAGCAGCGTGACGCTGGCGTCCGGCGCTGGCCGCAAGCGCGGCGGCGACGCGATCCGTGTCTGCGCGATTAACACTGTGTTAAACACTGGTTATGTCCGTATGCCCCGCGTTCATCGGGTCGAGCAGTGGCGCTACAATTTGCGTGCGCGTGTCATGCAGGCGCTCCGTGAAGCCCGGAAGCGGTACGGCTGTGTAAAGAAAGGGGTGGCTGCATGAAGGTCTTACCAGAATGCGTGGGTGGCTGGGCGATCCGTGATCGTCGCGGTGATATTCAGGTGGTCGAGGGGAAGCACAAAACGACCAAAGCCGCAAAGCGCGCGGCGAAAAAACAAGGTCTGAAAGGCAAGCTGTTCAACATCTTTGAGTGACGTTGAACGAAGTTCGAGACATCCGGGAAGCGGCTACAAAGGGGCGGGGGCGAATGCGGAAAGAACACGAGTCAGTCTGGGAGTGCCTAGAACGAATCTTGCAGGCTGAAACGCTTGAGCAGGCGATGGTGATTGCGAAAGAAGCTCTGAAGCACAAACCGAAAGATCGGCACCAGCGAAAAGGGAGTGGTCGGAAATGACGAAGTTGCAGAACATCCTTCAACTGCTGTGCGCGTACGGGCGCGCGGAAATCCTGAACGACTTCACTCCGAATTGTTGCATTGAGTCGGCGCGGATCGCGGACATGGTGCTTACGCACTTCCGCATCCCGTCGCGTCCCCTGCCAACGACAGCAGGGGTTTTTAACAAGGCGCTGGCCGACTGGATCGCGGCGGGCGGCGATCTGCCGACGCTCACGGCGGAAAAGATGGACGAGTTCGGCGGCTGGGTGGTGAAGATCGGCGACACTGGCGAGAAGATCGAGGGCGGGTGGGACGGGCATCTTGCTACGCTGGTCGAGGAACGGGTGCTGCTCGACCTGTCCATCGACCAAGCCAATCGCCCGGCCAAGGGTATCGAAGTGACGCCGCTGGCCGCTCCGGTCCCACCAGAGTTCGTGCGCGGCGAAGAAGCGGTGACGCTCTCCCACAAGAAGTCCGGGTGCCTGATCCGGTATCACACGCTGCACCGGATCGAATACGGCGAAACTCCGGCGTGGCGGCGACTGTCCGACAAGCGGGTGGTCGCGGATCGAATTATCTGGCGCATGGAACGCGCCCTTGATCGGATGCTCAAGTCGTAAAAAGTTTTTTTCCTCGTCCAACGGCGAGAGGGGGTTGTACACGATGGTTCGTTTACCGTTCATCCCTGTGTTCCGTTATCGAGTCAACGACTCGACGGACAGGGCGGCGAGAAATAAACGTATCTTTTTAGAGCGCGCGTCCATGTACCTTCGGGCGCTTGTTGGCGTGTTGCAGGAAGACCACGGCTACACGTGTCTGTACTTCGCGGTTGATCCTGTGGGTCGGGGTTCGGCTGGTCGAGTGACCGCGTTTTTGTATTCTGACGAGCACGGTTTTGGTGTGCGGCTCTGGGTGGTCATCGGTCGCACTAATATGTCGCGCATGGTGGATGGGGTGTATCTCCGAATGCGTGGTGCCGTGATGCGGTGCGGTCGATCCCAGCGAGTGTCGTTCGAGTATTTGAGCGATCTGCGCGCGTTCGCTGTCACGAAACCTTACTTGTTTCTCTCACGTCAAATTCGAGACACACTTTTCAGAAGTACGCGTCCGATCAATCATCTTTTCTTCCACCCCTATGATCGCAGGGTGCGCAGACTGGCGGTGCGGGCATGATCTCTTGCGCGCCGCGCTTGAAGGCAAGCTCTCCCCGGCCAAACTCGAAAGGGGTCGGAAATGGGCTTGCGATTCTGACGCCGTTTTATGTCCGTGAGATTTGGCGTCTGTACGAGGAAAAACACTGGGGCTACAGGCGAATCGCAAACGATCTGAACAAGCCTCTGGGCGCGGTTGAGCACGTCCTCAGAGGCCGGAGTTGGCGGCACTTAATGCCAGAAAAATATCAGCAAATCGGGTTCGTTGTGAATGATCGGGGGAAGTATGCAAAGATGTTTTTTGCGGAAGACCCGAATGTGTATGTGGTGATCCGTGACGGTGTCGCGTCGTCGCCTCAGTCAGATCGCACGCAACGGTTGCGTCAGGATTGGCGGCGGCTCTCAATAGCAACGCTTCGGGCGATTTATAAACGGATCATCGAAGGGAGTTGAAATGCCAAGACGCCCGTGTGACACGCCGCTGAATAAGGTTCGGTGTGCGACCTGTCCGTTCAATGAAGACGGCGTGCTTTCGATCCGGCACGCCGTCGAAGAACGCTGCATGACGGTCGGGAGCCAGTTCTGCCATCACACGCATGACCAGACTCTCTGCCGTGGGGCGCGCGATCACCAGTTGCAGATTTTTCACCGCATGGGACTTCTGGAAGAAGCTACCGACGAGTGCTGGGACAAAACGTGGTCCCTGCTGTCGGCTGGGAAAGGAGCAAATGGCAAACGAAGCTGAGTCCGAACTGTACCCAAAGCTGTGCGAGTGCGGCGGTGAAATGGTGTACGTGCGCGATCACGGGCGGGTGTTCTCCCACTGCGCGCGCTGCACCCCGGTCGTGAAAGTGGACGTGAGCAAGCTGAACCAACCGTTCGAAGTCGGCACGGTGCGCGGGCCGTATACCTGCGGGAATGGCACCAATCCTGAAGGCGGCGTTCAGTTTCTCGTGAAGAGTGAGGGCGGGTGGGTTCCGTTCATCGAAGCGCGGCACGAAGTGGCGAAAGCTCGCCAAGCTGCGGAATCGTACGCCAAGGAAATCACAGGCAAGAAAGGATGACACAGTGTCACAAAAAAGATGGTTCCACTACACCACGATGTTTCACCTTCCGCGAATCATCGGTGACGGCTTGATTAAGCCTGCGACGGGCAAGGTTCCGCACCACGAACGCCCGGCTGTGTGGTTCTCGTTTCATCCGGTCTGGGAGCAGACGTGCAACAAGATGGTCGCAAACGGCGAGTTCGGCGATCAGGACTCCACAGATCGCTACTATGGACTCGCCCGGATCGAAGTGCCGGAGACGGTCGCGTCTGTCTCTTGGATGATGTTCCGCAAGACCAGCGGCGCGACGAACGCCGAACTGGACGCGCTCGAAGTGGCGGCGCTCCGCTCCGGGTCGTCGCCTGATTACTGGCGGGTCAGCTATGAACCTGTCACGTCGGACAAATGGATCGGGATTGAATTGTACGCGAGCGCGCGCTGGTCCGTGTTCGGTGAAAGCAAATGGGTGCCGCTCAAGGACTCCATGCTCCGTGAAGAAAACATCGTCCGGCAGTTCCGTCGCCGGGATGCAAAGATCGTGGTCGCGACGCGGGATGATTTGATCAAGATGGGCTTGATCGCTCCCGGCGACCGTGGCGTGTGATGAAAGGGGGTTGCAGTGGCTGTGCTCGAAGCGACGTATAAGGAACGGGGCACGCGCAAATATAAGCGCAAGACGAAGGTGCTACAGTTCCAGCGGCCTGAAGGGACGTTGACGCCAAACGAGATCGGCAAGCGTCTGAACATCTCCGGTGAGGCCGTCAAGCAGTGGATTTATCTGGGCCGTCTGCCCGCTGCCAAGCTCGACAACGGGTACTGGTTCGTGAAAGAAGATGACCTGAAGGTGTTTCTGTCGCGGAAGAACAATGTCGAGTTCAAGCGGCATATCGCGGGTCCGGCCAAGTCGGAGACGGTTGAATTGGCGTTCAATCGTTGGCTGCGGGAGAACAATATCACGCTGAACCAGCAGCAGTTCGCGTTCGCTCTGCGGGTGTATAAGGCGGGCTGGGAAAAGGTGGGGGTCTTCAATGGCGACGGATCGGATTCAGCACAACGCGTTGACGTTTCAGAAACTCAACCATAAGTTCCTCGCCACGTTCGGCCAACCGCTCTCCCGGTTCTGGCCGAACCACATTGTCGGGCTGGACGTTCGAAGGCTTGACTCGCTACTGGTCAAGCCGCGCAAGGGAGAGACGACGTTCGAAGCAATCCGGCGTCAATGGGGCGACGCCGGGGTGGAGTTGATCGAATCTCTGGTCATAGGTCCGGGGGACAAATGATACCGCGTCCAGACCAACGACCGACACACGGCATCGCGCAACTCCGGGCTGAGATCGACCGGGTGACGAAGGTGGTTCAGGCTATGTGGTACTGCGGCTGCACGCGGCAGCAGTGGGGTCCGTGGAAGCTGTACCTGAACCATTTGTGGACCGACATGCACGTTCGCGCGCGGCGCTGGAAGGAAATGACGCCTTCTGAAAAGGCGCGGCTCCGGCAGCGTGTATCGAAGTATCGAGAACGAGATCGGAAACGAGCAAGCGCAAGCGCAAAGGCAGGGGGCGCTTAATTCCCGCCATACCCTTCGGTTGAAGGAGACGGTCACATGCCAGTGCAGGAACAAACAGAAAACGCCGTGGAGCACAACGTCCGCTCCCGGCTCAAGGCGCTACGGGACGAAAAGACTCACGCGCTGGAACGGATCAAGCAAATCGACGAGCAGATCGACTTGCTCCAAGGTCTGCTCCCCGGTTCGCTTTTCCCGCCGCCGCCCGCTGGGTCCGGCAAGCCCGCCAAGCTGGAACTTCAGAACGTGTCGATGAAGGACGGCGTGATCCGCACGCTGCTGTACACGGGCAAGAAAATGCGGGCCGAAGACATCGAGTCGATGATGCTCGCGCACGGCTTCAAGAAAACGAAGGCGATGTCCGCGTCGATGAAGGCGCTGCTGTCGATGCTCGCGCTGAAGGGCATCATTCTGCGCTCTGATCGCGGGCTGTACGAGGCGAAGTAAACCAGTCGCGTGAGCGCGGGCAGGCGTGTGGCTTGTCCGCGCTCCCGGCATTTTGAGGGAGACGGTGATGCTCATGGAACTGTCCGAAATCGACGTGCTGATTGCGTCGGCCAAACGGGAAAAGGCCACGTATGAAGTCAGGAAACTACAAGGGGAACTGGAAGCTCTAAGAATGGACCAGCGCCGGGATCGGGACGCGCTGAAGGCCATCGCCGACAAAGTGCTGCCGTTCGAAGCCCGGAAAAAGACCTTCGAGGGCAAGAAAAAAGAACTTGAGGCGCTACGCGAGTTCGTGCCGGACGCCAAGTTCGAAGACGCGATGAAGTCCCTCGACGATCTGATCGCGGAGCAGGAACTTGAAATCGAAGTCGTGGACACGGATCGCATAAACCTGTCGCTCGCCGTGGAGAACCGCGAGAAGGAACTGGCGGTGCTCGAATCGAAGTTGCTCGATTACCGCGAGCGCGAGCACGCTCCGCTCCCCGTGGTTCAGCCGACGCCGGAGTTGACCGAAGACGATGCCGACGCGCAACTCAAGTATCACGCTGCTGAGGTTGGACTCGTGAAGCTGATGACCGGAAAGAAGCTCACGTTTTACGGCGGGCTGAAGTCGCGCGGGTCCGCACAGGCTCTGCAAACGTTTACGGCGAAGACGCTTCAGCTACGGAAGTGCGAGTGGTTTAACGGACGCGACGACATGGATCGTCTGGTCCAGTCGATCGCGAACGGCGGCGTTGATTGCTTTGTCCAGTTCACCCAAATGTCGAACCACTGCCCTCACGTTCTCCGGGCGTGCCGGGACCGAAGTGTCCCCGTGGTTCTGCTCACGTCGCCCGGCAAGGCGCAGGTGCTCAAAGGAATCGCGGAAGCGCAGGGCTTAAAGTGGTAATTTAACCCCCGTCACACGCCTGAGTTAGCCAGAAATCCCGCGTTATGCGGGATTTTTTGTTTTGACATTGTGTTAACCGCGCGGTATTGTTCTGTCATCGGAACCAGATGCCCCCGAAGGGGCAAAGACAACGATAACGGAGATCACAAAATGGAAACGCCCGCCCCCGCCTCTCAGCCCGCCAAGGAAACCCCCAGCTTCGCAATGCTCCCGGTTAACCCCAAGACCGGGTTCCCGGACTTCACCACCAAAACGCAGCGGCTTGCGTGGTTTAAGCTCAAGCTGTCGCAGGACGCCAACTGGGCGATGCGCGCCTGCGAAGTGGTGTACCAGTACCAGACCGCTTCGGAGAAAGCCGCCCAAGCTACAACGCAGGATAACGGGGTCGGGTTCTCCGGCACCGACGCGGAACTGCTCTCGTCATTCGCGCAGCAGATCGCGAAGAACCGCGCGGCCAAGGCGGCGGGCACCTTCCCCAAGAATTACGGTCTGCTCTCCCCCAAGCAGACGGCGCTCGTGCTGAAGCGGATGCCCAAGTACGCGAGCCAGTTGATCTCCCACCTTGAAGCGTCTGGCAAGCTCCCGGCGCTGGCGAAGAAGGTCAACACGGACGGCAGCATCGGCGCGGCGGCGTAAGCCGCCCTTGCTTCGAGGGGAGCCAACATGGCGCTTGGAACGAATTATCGTCGCACGCCGGGACTGGTCGGTCCCGGTGGCTGTGAGATCGGGCGGGTCGTTCTGCTCGACCGCGTGTGCCGCCGCAAGGCGGCTGAGTCGGTGGACACTGGCAAGGTGAAATTGATGCTCTGTCGCAAGTGCGCAGCGCGGTGTCGCCGGGTGATCGAATCCAAGGGAGCTACGAAATGAACACGCGAATGGGCTTGCGCAAGTTTTTGATGTCTGTCGCGCGTCAGTGCCGCGCGCGGAAGACTGTGCGTCAGCAGAAAATCGACGCCGTCTTTGCTGCCGGGGCTTTGCTCTTTGCTGTTAGGGCTGAACTGATTTCGTTCAACGAGTGGATTGTGCTTGATACGTGGGTGTGTGGCGATCCGAAACTCCGGCTCGCACGGTTCGAACGCAAAGACCAGAAATACCTGCGCACGTTGACACTTTCAAAACCACGGGATTAAACGGAGCTACAAAATGAAAACGTTTCACGAGTGTCTGTTCGTGGCGCTGTGCGATGAACTGGAACGCGAGGTTCCGAAGCTCCCGGATGCGGCTGATCTGGCGCAGGAATGCGAGAAACTTGAGCGCCGTCTGATCGGGGTTCCGAATGGGAAAGAAGCCGTGGCGCGGGCGTTCAAGCGGGCGAAGCGGGCGCGGGCGATGGAGATTGTCAACGAGGCGACGGCGTACGTGGAAAAGCTCAAGGCCGAAGGCTGGCAGCAGGAAGACTTCGTGGCGGCTCTGCAAAATCTCATGGTGTCGAAGACAGGCGAGGGGATGCTGCGGGTTCCCAAGATCGTTCCGCTGGTTGAGTCCGTTGACGGGTTCCTCGTTCGGTACGTGTTCCATGAAGGCAACTGGCACAAGGTCATGCCCTTGAGCACGCCGTCGCACTGGTTCTGTGAAATCGCGGCCACCAACGACACACACATCGCCGTGCTGATCGGGCGCGGTGAACTGAAACGAGTTTGAGTCGGGTCGGGCGCTTGCCCGGCTGACACCCCGCGCTGGCGGGGTTTTTTTATGCCCGTGCACAGACTACGGGTGACGAAAAAACCCGGAGTGCTGTCCGGGTTTCTTTTGCTGCGAGTCTGGTCGGGCTTACATCAGTTCGCCTGTACGCTGCTGATCTTCAATCGCGGCGGCGAGTTCCGTCGCGACCTTCGGGTCCAGCTTCGGTTCCGGCTCGTCAATCGGCACCACCTTCTGCGCTCCCACCGGGTGCTCGAATCCGGGCGCGGGCACCAGCTTGAAGCCGGGCGGCAGGCTTTCCACCGGGTAGTCCGGGCCGACGATCCGGTTCTCTGGGATCATGGCTTTGGGGTCCGTGACGGGGAACTTCTGCGACTTCGGGACGCTGAAGTCGAACTGCGCCTTCCGTTCTTTGGCCGCTACCGCTTTCGTCTTCTTCTCCAACTCTTTGCGGTCGCGTTCCGTGGTGTCGCGGCAGAACTTACGCATCTCGCGGATCATGTAGCCGACCAGCCAGTCCGTACGATCCTGCCCCTTGAGGCCGGGCGGCACGATGATCGGGATGCGCATTCCGTTGATCGGGTCGGGTCCGGCGAGTTCGACGAATTGGCGATTGTCCGGTGTGTTCGAGTTGAACACAGCGGAGATGCCTTGCCGGACCTGTGTGACGTTGCCCTTGCTGTCCAGCTTGCGGCAGCAGGGCCACATTGAGATGTTCGGGTTGGCGGGGTCGCCGAAGATGCAAACGTCTACGACTTGGCTCATGTCGAGCATGGTAGGGGGTACTCCTTCGTTGCAGGCCGCTCTCTGAGTGACCTGTCGGTTTTGTTTTGGCACCCACCAACGCTGGCGGGCGCTCTGGTTCGCGCAGCACCGCGAACACTGAACAAGCTACGCTGCGGCGGCGCGATAGCAACAACTTTCCGCATAAAAGTATCGCATGACGGCGTTACACAAACAAAATTTCTGCATTATGCGCATATTATCGTTGACACAATGTCATAAACGGGTATGGTGCGGCTGTCGTCTGTGGCTGACGGGACACGGTGGCGGGCCGCGCAATGCGGTGTCTGCCGGGCACCCGAAAACGGAAAACAAGGAGAAGCAGTCATGCCGGAAGTCCTCGACTCCGCTCGTGAAGTCCTTCAGGCCCACTGGGGCTTCGATCAGTTTCGTCCCGCACAGGAAAAGGTGATCCTCGCCGCGCTCAACGGCGAAGACGTTCTCGCCGTCCTGCCCACCGGGTACGGTAAGTCCGCTACGTTTCAGGTGCCCGCGCTGATGTCCGAAGGCACGGCCATCGTCATCTCGCCTCTGATCGCGCTGATGAAAGATCAGGCCGACGACTGCAAGAAACGCGGCATCCCGGCGTCGTACATCAACTCGCACGTGTCGGACAAAGAAGTCCACACGCGGTTCAACGATCTGATCGGCGGCGCATTCAAGGTCTTTTACATCGCGCCTGAACGGCTGTCGTCGCCGTCGTTCCGCGAAGCGATTCAACTCACCAACGTTTCCTTCATCGTGGTGGACGAAGCGCACTGCGTGTCGCGCTGGGGCCACGACTTCCGCCCGGCGTATTCCAAGATCAAAAATCTGGTGGACATGGTTTCCGTGGACGGCCAGCGCCCGCCGATCATGGCGGTGACTGCGACCGCTACGCGCGACATCGAAGCGGACATCATGAAGGGCTGCGGGATCGAAGGCGGGTACGCGCGCATCGTCGGCGATCCGATCCGTCCGAATCTCGCGTACAAGGTGATGCAGGGAAATCCGTGGGGCAACCTGCGCGTGATCCTGAAATCGTGGGACGTGGTGAACGGGCGGTACATCATTTACTGTGGCACCCGCAAAGGCGCGGAGAAGGTCGCGCTCATGGCTGAGGAACATCTGGAAGACGGCTGCGTCGGGTTCTATCACGCCGGGATGGACAAGGACGCGCGGATCAAAGCCCAGAACGCTTTCAAGTCCGGCGAGAAGCCAGTTGTGGTCGCTACATGCGCGTTCGGTATGGGGATCGACGTGCCGAACATTCGTTCGGTGGTCCACTTCGGCATCCCCGGTTCGATTGAAGATTACTGCCAAGAGGCGGGCCGCGCGGGTCGCGACGGCAAGCACTCCGATGTCATCCTGATCGCGGACGATTATTCGATCAACCTGCGGCAGATGTTCATCAACTTCGCGAATCCGCCGTATGCCGTTTACCAGCACGTCTGGGAGTGGCTGCACGCGAATCTGGATCAGGGCGAAGTGCTCACGATGTCCGGCGACGACATCGCCAAGGAAATGACCAAAGAATACGGCGTGCAGATCGAGGGCGAGCAGGTGCTCGCGGCGCTCTCCACGATGGACGCGCACGCGCTGGTCGTCCGGCGCAACGCTTCGGGCGGGCTGAACCTGAAAATCGACCGCGACAAGCTGAAGGCGTTTATCGCGGCGGGGGTCCCCAACCCGCTACTGCGCAAGGCTGCGGAATACCTGCACAACGATGTCCTGTCGGCGCTGTCTGGTCCCAACGAAATGAACGTGATCGTGGATCAGGCGACGGCGGCTGAATGCTCTGACATGTCGGACTCGACGTTCGCGAAAATGTGCGAACTGCTGGAAGACAAAAGTGTGTTGTCGGTGGAGAAGTCGTTCCGGGGCAAGTCCACGCAGATCGCGAAGTACGGCGTTGATCTCGACGATGTGCTGCCGCGCGCGGAGATCGAAGCCAAGCGCAAGCGCGAACAGGCGCGGCTTGATTACATGGTCGGGTACACGAAGTCGCCCGACCGCATCAAGTACATCCGTTCGTACTTTTTGGGGGGTGACGAATGAACCAGCTACAGTGGCAGGGCTTCAAGTCGGTGTGCGGGCGTTTCAAGATCGTTGATCGTGTCGGTGAGGGGTGGTATCGCCTGCTCGAAAACGGGAAGGACACCGGGGCCGCGTCCAGCAACGTTGAAACGCTCAAGCTGGCCGCGCAGTCGCTGCTCGAAAAGCGGGAAGGGGTCAAAGCGAAATGAAATGCGTGCTGCTCGTGGTTCTCTGGTTCTCCGGGGCCGTCGATGGTTCCGATCCGGTCCAAGAAGCCCGCTACGGCGTACTGCTTCCGGCTCCCGGCGAAAAAGACGCGCCCAGTGACCCAGTCAGTGTCCCAGTTCCCGGACAGAGTGTCTCACAGTGTCTGACATTTTGGACACTGTGTCTTACCGTCGCGGCCAACAAAGCAGGGGGGTATTAGGGTATGCCGAAACCGCGCCCAACACCGCAAGGTGCAAAGCCGCTCCCGGCTGCGTCTGAAGGGCCAATGCTGCCGGGGCTGGCCGATGTCGTTCCCAAGGTCGAAAACGCGCCCACAGGGCCGGGATTTGGGGGTTCCGGGCTTCCCAGCGAGGCCGTCCGGGCTGTAACCGACGTTTTGAACGGGGTTCCGCCCGCTCCGGCTCCGGCTGGACCCACCGCAGCACAGGTGCACGTTGCGTTGTCGGTTCTGCGGGCCGGGCGTGACATTGTGTCAGAAACCGCGTGGCTGGCGGCGCAGCAGGCCGTCAATCAGGCGCTCTCAATGCCGGGGTGGACCGGGGCCGCTACGGATTGCCTGCCGTTCGGGGTGGAAGCTGAACGCGCGCGGGGGCAGCATGATCACTTACTGGAACTTCTCGACCGCTCTGGTGCGGTCATCGACGAATTGCAGACCTTCGTGGAAGGCTGCACGGACAAGATCGGGCCGGGGGTCGCGATGGAAGCACGCGCGGTTCTGGCTCGCGTCAAACTCTTAGCTGAAGGGAAACCCGATGGGACTGAAGGATCGAATCGCAGCAGCGCAACGGATGCAGGCAGCGGCCAAGCAGGCGAAGGTGACAATCGTGACGGCGCGGCAAGTCTCGACGCCGATCTCCGAACCGCGCGTGAAAATCACAATGCCAAGCTCGCAGGTGCCGATGACGCCGATCCCGGTCCCGACGAAGGACCCGGCGACATTGACGAGAACAGCGTCCCGTTCTAAGCAGGCGATGTTCGACTCGATGATTAAAGCCCGGCTGGCGGGCTACAAACCGACCGGGTGGCATCGCTGCAACGGTGGCTCGCAGTTCGTGCCCGGCGAGCAGTGCCCGGTCTGTAACCCGCCTGAAGTGTTGGCGGCTCTCAAGGGGGTGGCATCGTGAGCGCGTTAAAGATCGCAATGGAAGCGGTGCGGTACATCGTGGATCAGAAGCCGGAGCACACGAAAAAGGGCCGCTTACTGGACAACGTGACTGACGCGCAGGTCGTCAACTCCCTGCTCAGTGAGGCCAACGAGCTACACGAGGCTGTGGTGCTCAACCACAAGGAAGACGCGATCCCGTATGAAGCTGCGGACGTGCTGATCCCGATTTTCCATCTGTCCAAGCGCCGGGGGTGGTGTGAGGAAGACTTGGCGCGCTGGGTGATCGAGAAGTTGATGCTCCGGCACCACCTGTCGGAAGAACAGAAAGCACACATGACGGAGCTACTGGCACGGGTGGTCGCGGCTGACGAAGTTATGCTCCGGGTGGCGGTGGCTCTCCCCGTGCTTAACCTTGTGTTAACGCGGGCCGGGGTGAAAGACATTCCCCGTGCTGTGGGGCTGCTCACGGAGTTGATCGCGGACTTCCAGCGGTGCTTTCCTGAAGTGGTCGCTGAAGCGAAACGGCGCGCGGAACAAAAAGAGAAGCCGGGAAGCTCTGAAGCCTGAAGCTGTCACCGTTCCGCCCGGTCAAACAAAGCAGAAATTCTTAGACGGGCGCGGCAACGCCGCGCCTTGCTGCTGTGGCGGCAACGCCGCCGATGCAGCGAAAGACCCCTGAAAAGTGCGATTTTCCCTTTCGACGGATTAGTCTTAATATCAGTTATCCTCTTATTACTACTATCATTTATAACATTAATAGGATGCTATGAACCATTGCTCCAAAGGCTCTAAGGCGCTAAGAACATATGGGGGGTGGACACTGGGAACCTCATGCGGGACCTGTTAGGTACGCTACCACGTGCATTGTTCAGATCGGCACAAGAGCAATAAATTGTCGTTTTTTTGGAAAATGTTGTATTTTCGGCAGTTGCTTTTTTGTCTACCCTGAGTAAGTTTTTGCGCATCCGGGTAGACAAACGGGCACCTTTTCCGCGCCATGCGTCGGAATGGAAATATCGGAGTAAACCTGTGGCTGACAAGTATTTGTGCGTTGATGAAGGCGTTCACGTGTTCGACCCTGCGTCGGGGAACACGGTCCCGCTACGGACGTTCAAGGGCACAACGTGTCTTGCGTTCGGAAGCAATCTCTTCGGGGCGCTTCAGGACGATCCCGCCGCGTTGCAGGTGCTGGTTTATGTTGCGCGCATCGTCCAGTGCTGCGGTCGCCCGGATTCGGTGAACTGGGTCCGCTGCCCGCGCAAAGACATCGCTCGCAAGACCGGGCAGTCCACTCGCACGATCACGCGCGCCATCGAGACGCTGCTCGCGAAGGGTTATCTCGTGCGGAACGAGCACGTTCAGTGCGTGTACCGCATCCCCGCCAAGTACCTGCTCACGGGCAAGCTGGAAAAGCTGCCGGAGCCGTCCGCTCAGAATGGTTCGGAGTTCGAAGTCATCGTGCCGCCTGACGAAGTTCAGGAAGCGGCCCACTCCGCTACCGTTCCCGCTGCTGTACCTGCGTAAAAAACAAAACGAAGGTCTGGGCGTCGGTTGACAGTGTGTTAACCGCTGAGGGATGCTGCCGTGATTCCAAGTATCAGAGTTCAAGGTGCGTGGGCCGAATTGACGGGTGCTCCCATTTCGATTCTTGAAGAATCGCTGTGTGCGCTCGATCCCAAGCGGTTCTTTAACGCTGCGTTCCGCCAGAAACGCTGGGACGGTAAAGTCCGGCTGCATTCGGGTCGCTTGTTCCCGTCTGGTCTGGTCCACCGGGTGATCGCGGCCTGCAACGAAGACGGCATGGACGTGCGCGTCGTGTCGGCTGAGGAAACCGAACCGATTGACGTTTCTCGCTTCGACAAGCACTACTTGCCGGGCATCGAGTTGTGGGACCACCAGATCAAAGCCGTGCTCGCCATGCTTCAGAACCCGCGCGGGTCCATTAAATCGCCCACGGGGTCTGGCAAGGGCGAGATGATTGCCGCCGCCGCCCGGTACTTCTGGGAAGAACGACGGTGGCGCTCGCTGGTCGTCGTGCCAAAGAAAGGTTTGGCGGCGCAGCAGCGCGAGCGAATGCGCAAATACTACGGAGATGACATTCAAGTCGGCATTTGCGGTGACGGGCACCGGATCGTAGGTCCGATCACGGTGGCGACGGCACAAACGCTGGCAGGCTTCAAGCCGCGCATTCAGAAGGTTCGCGGCAAGGGCCTGAAACATCTTCCGGCTGATCCGATACTACGGAAGCTGGTCGCGCAGTGTGAGGTTTTGTTCCTCGACGAAACGCATCACGCCAGTTCGGATTCGTGGTTCGACATTGCGATGTCGTCCGGCGCGATCCGGCGCTTCGGTCTGTCCGGGACTCCGCTCAAAGAAGACGACGTAGCCGATTTGCGCATGGTCGGGGCGACGGGTCCGCTGCTGTGTGAGATTCAGGCGACAAAGATGATCGACCTTGGCCTGTGCGCACGTCCGAAGATCGCGGTGGTGATGTCGGATGCGGTGTCGGGGCCAGAGTTGCCGTTCAAGTGGTTGTTCCGCATTCAGAAAGACGGGTCGCGCGTGCGGTATAAGCGGTTCCAGCCGTACGACGTGGCGTACCAGAAAGGCGTGGTCGATAACCGGGCGCATAACAAAGCGGTGATTCGTGCTACGAACTGGCTGGTCGATCAGGACAAACAAACGCTCGTACTCTGTCGCCGCAAGGACCACTTCTCCGCGCTGAAGAAGATGCTCGAAGATACGGGTGTGCAGTTCATGGCGGTCTGGGGCGACACAGAGACGGAAGAACGGAACCGGGCCAAGAAGGCGCTCGACAGTCGGCGCATTCAGTGCGTGCTTGCCTCGACGATCTGGGATGAAGGCGAGGACGTTCCCGGCATCGAGGCGCTGGTTCTGGCTGAGGGCGTGAAGGTGAATACGAACGTCCTGCAACGGATCGGACGCGGGATGCGCCGGAAGAAGGGCGGGGATAACACGGTGTGGGTCGTGGACTTTGCGCCGACGTGTCACCCGAAATTGCTTGAGCACGCTCTGAAAAGAGCCGAATCGTACGAGGGGGAAGGCTATGAAGTTCGCGTGGTGGAAGAATGGCGCACCGACGAGGACTTTGACGAGAAGGAATTGCTGCCGTTCTTAAACTGGGATAGTGGGGGCACTACCAGTGAACAAACTGAACCGAAGAAACGAGTCGCGAGTGCTGGGGCTGGCAGTCCGAACGTTGCGCGAGCGAGCCGAACTGAGCCAGTCCGACGTGGCCATCCTGTACGGGTTGTGTCACCGCAATCAGGTAAGCCTGTGCGAAAAGGGCGAGAACTTTAAGCTCGCGTTGCTGCTGATCGCCGGGTTGTCGTATTTGTTGGGAGAGGGGCCACAACCATGCTTCAAACTGCCGTTAACCGCAAACCCAGAGCCGCCGAAGGCATACCGGAATGTTACGGGGTATCTTTTTCCGGTGAGTCTCGAAAATGTGGGGTGTGTCCTGTCCGCGATGCCTGCGTGACACAATGTCAACGGTGGCTGCTCCGGGCGTCCCTGTCGGAGCGGCTGAAGGTGCTCGAAAAGAGCATGGTGATTTCGAGTGAGACGTTGAACTTGCCGCAGCTTTACACGCGCCTGTACGAGCAGCACTACGGAACGCGGGATTGTCCTGATCTGGTCACTGGGGCGGCGGCGTTCGGGGCTTTTGGCTGGGTGGATCGGTTCTGCCGGGAGAACGACATCGACCCGGCGCTGTGGATCACGGCCCAGATGCACGGCATGAAGATGTTTCTCGACAAGCAGCGGGAGTCTGGCGGGCACTGCCCGTACTTCCGCATCAACATGCTTTGTGGGGACAAGGCGAAGGTTCGCTACAACGTTTATCTGCGGATCGCGTACCGCCGCTTCCGGCACGTCGGGGTTGACGTGTTCAACGGGCGCACGGATTTGACGAAGCTCTGCGTCGAGTTGAAGGAAGACGAAGAACGGATCGGCGCGTTCTATTGCATGAACGTGGTCGAGGGGCATCCGGTGTCGTGGCGCGAGTGTGTCAACGTTTGCGAGGCAGGCGAGTTGTGGCGCGCGGTTCACGAAGTGCCGGGCATCGCTTCGATGAAGAAGCTGACTGAACTGCGCCAGACGTACGACATGGAAACAATCAAGCGGTTGAAGACGCTTGCCACGCTGCGGGCTGCTGTCGCAGTCGCTTCCCGGTACGCGTATGACCTTGCTGATCGGATCGGTTATCGCGATCCGTTCCTCTGGAATGACTTCGCAATGCTCTTGCTCCGGCTGTACGGCGGCGAGAAGATTACACCTGTGAATAAGGTAAAGGGGATCGCTGGAACTGAGTGGAGAGGGGCGTAATGCCAGAGGGTAGCTACGGAGAAAATTTCGGCGAGAAGTTCCAGCAGCACATTCTCGCGGTCGCGTCCCGGCATCCGGGATTCATCCTGCGGTACAGGTCGGTACTGAGTCACGAGTATTTCGTGTCCGATCTGCACAGGCTGGTGGCGAAGGCGTTGCTGGCGCACGTGGACGAGCATCGGCAAATTCCAACGATGCCGACGTTGATCGAAGAGGTTCGCCCGTTGACCGACGAAGACACGCTGGACTCCGCGTGTCGTCTGCTCGAAAAACTTTACAGCGAAGACATTTCCGACTCGAAGGCCGTCATCCAAAAGGTGATCGAGTTCGGTAAGACGCAGGCCATGTGTAACGCCGTCATCGAGGGCGCTGAGAAGATCGAGAAGGGCAAACGAAATCAGGTCATGGACTTGATTCGCGAGGCCACGCTGGTCGGTGAAGACTTGCTCTCGCTGGGAACTGACTACGGTACGACGGTCGAGCAGCGCGCGCAGTGGTACTTGCATCCTGAAGAACTGGCTGAGTGTATTCCGACCGGGATCACGCACTTGGACAGGGCAATGGGCGGCGGGTTGGGGCGGCGCGAGTTGGGCGTGATCGTGGCTCCCCCGAAGAAGGGAAAATCGACGACGCTTTTCAACATCGGGTTCGGCGCGCTGATTAACCCGCAGAAGTTGAACGTGGTCCACTACACGCTTGAAATGCGCGAGAAGAACGTCATCAAGCGGTACGATGACCGTCTCGCCGGGGCGCTGGTGAAGATCAAAAAGACGGACCCGCTGGCGTACACGGAAGAGTTGAAGGCCCGCGTGAAGAAGTTCATCAAGGGCCGCTTGTTCGTGAAGGAATACAACACGCGCTCCGTGACCGTCTCCGGCATCCGGTCGCATTTGTCGCTGCTCGCCGCGCAGGATTTCCACCCGGACCTTATCATCGTGGACTACGCGGACATTATGAAGCCGGAGCGGCGCATGGGTGAAATGCGTCACGAGCAGGCCGGAATTTACGAAGACTTGCGTGCGCTCGCGGGCGAGTATGACGCCGCGCTCTGGACGGGTTCGCAAGCCAAGGTCGGGGCGCTGGAAAAAGAAATCATCACGATTGCCGACTTCGCTGAGTCGTTTGAAAAGGCCGCGATTGTTGACGCCGCCGTCGCGTTCTGCCAGACCAAAGACGAAGACGTGGCGCGCACGTGCCGCTTGTTCATGGCTGCGCTGCGTAAGGATCAGGGCGGTACGACGGTCGAGTGCTCCATCGCTCGCGACCGCTGTCTGATTAAGTCCATTCAGTTGCTCGACGCTTCCAACACGCCGATTGTGACTGACGATGAAGAGTCGCCCAGCGTGACGAAGACGGTCGCTCGCGTGCATGCGGCCTCTACGGGTTCCGTGACTGACAAGCTGAAACAGGAATCGGGCATCGCCAAGCCGCCGCAGAAGAAGGGCAAGTTCCCTGTGCGTAAGGGGAAGAATGAAATGCTGACAAAGAAGGTTCCTGCTGCGTAACACGCGCTTTCTTGCGGTCTTTCCCGCATAGCGCGACTTGTTTGCTTATGACATTGTGTTAACATGGGTGGCGGCTCGAAAGGAAGGAGACGCCTATGGGTTTGAAAGATCGAATCGTGAACGCGGCGAAGCTGGCTGAGGAAGCCGCAGCCGCCCGGCGCAAAGCAGAGATTGCCGCCGCTGAAAAGGCTCGCGGTCCTGAGTTCCCCGGTGACGACATTGTGTGCGCGATGCTGGGCCGTGAAACGCCGTCGCAGCCGTGGGATTACTCGAAGCACTTCATCGCTCTCACCACGAAGCAGTCGGTTGCGTGGAGATCGACGCACGCTACGGTTAAGCAGATGCGGGAAGTCTGCGGCCAGCCGAAGTACGAGTGCATCGTGGTCACGTACGACGACATGATGTCGGGCAACTTCAAGCGCCAACTGAAGCCGCCCAAGGGGTTCGATTTCCGGGAACTGAAGGTCGCTCCGATGAAGGCTGAAGTGACGGCGCATATCGAAGAGGGTCTGGTCGCGGCCATTAATCGTGCGTCGGGTCCGGTGAAGAAGGGTCCGGTTCAGCACACGATTTCGGGCAACTTCCAAGCGACGCTGACGCCGGAAGCGACGGCTGGCTTGAAGGCGATGCTGGGCAAGCCTGTAAAGAAATCGCAGTTTGTGACGAAGACCATCACGATCAAGCCGGGCGCTCCGGTGCGGAAAGGGCAGACGGTATGACGGCACCCCTTCCCGGCGCTCCGGTTCGCAAAGGCAAGCCGCAGCTACGAACGCGGCCCAGCCTGCTCGACTATCTTCAGGATCGTCTGGGCGTCGCGAAGGGCACGTCGCGCGAGCGGGAGTTTTACTGCCCGTTCTGCATTGACCGGGTGGGTGATGAAAGTTCGAAGCGCAAGCTGTCGGTCAACATGTTCGAGGGAAAGGTGTGGTGCTTCCGGTGCGAGTACGGCACCAACTCGCTTGAGCGTTTCTTCCGCGATCTGAACGGCGGGTCGCTGAAGATGGAAGAGTTGATGCTGCTCCGGGGCGAGACGAAGCCGCCCGCGCGCGATCTGGCTGAGGCGGTCGCCGACATTCTGGCGGGCGAGGCGGGGCCGGGGAAATACTTCAAAGCTGTGCCTCTGCCGAAAGAATCGGTTCCGCTGAACAAGGCCAAGCGTGATTCCATTGTGTACCGCCGCGCGTTCACGTACCTTGAAGGCCGGGGGTACACGGGCGACGCCTTAGAAAATCTGATCGAGCGGTTTCAGATCGGGTACTGCCCAAGCGGTGACTACGGCGGGCGTCTGGTCTTTCCTGTGTTCCAGCAAGGCGCGCAGGTTTACTTCACGACGCGGTATTGCGGGAACCATCCAGCCAAGTCGAAGAATCCGCCGAACGTGCCCGGCTGGTATCAACGCGATCTGTGCCTGCTGAATTATGACGCTGTGGTCGGTCAGCCTGTGGTCGCGCTGGCTGAAGGGCCGTTCTCTGTGGCGGCGTTCGAGTACGCGGTCGGGTCAATGGGTAAGCACGTTTCCCCGGCACAAGTCAGCCTGCTCGCGGCGCTGGTTCCGTACGGGTTGCAGGAACTGGTGATCGCGTTCGACGCGGACGCCGGGAAGGCTATCGACAAAATGTACGCGGTGCTGTCGGATCGGGTTCCGAAAGTGACTGTGCTACCGCTGGACCACGGTGATCCTGATGATCGTCGGGACGAACTGGCTGAGTTGCTGGCGAAGCGGGGCGTGCGGTCGTTTGCGGATCGCGTGCGGTCCCGCTTCCGGGGGAGCAAATGACAAACGACGATATTGTGGTGCTGGAAAAGCACGGCTGGGAAGTCGAGTGTCAAAGCCCGCTTGAAATCCGGCACAAGGACGACGGCTCGTTTGCGACGAAGGGGGCGGCGCTGGCGATTCTGTGCGGATTGAAGCGCGAGCCAATGCTTGAATACGAGACGCTGGTCGAGTCGTTGCAGAAGCTCCCGATCACGTGGTATCCGGGCCTACTACGGGAACTGGTGGTCGCCGCGTACAAGAAGAACAAGGTGTTTCAGCCGGGCGGGGCGTCGCGGCTGATCGCGAGGGTCGAAGTCGAACTGGGAGAAACTGCAAAAACTCGCACAATCCGCAAGAAGTGATTTGTGTTTGTCGTGTGGCGCGCTATATTTTCCTGAAAAGCTCTCTGGTGAGGGCTGGTCAAATTCGGGAGTCAACGGGGAGTTGCACCCCGCCCGGAAAGGAACGGATATGGGTCTTAAAGAACGGATGGCGCAGGGCGTTAGTGCAGTGGTCGAGGCTCCCGGTTTTTGCTTCGATCAGCCACCTGTCCGGCGCTTCGCTGAGATTGCGGCTTTCCAGTCGGCGATCAAATCTCAGAGCGATTGCACCGCTACGGTCGATGTTGACACGAAGTCATTCGTCGGGATCGACATTGACGGCAAGGTCCACAATTCCTCGTGGCGGCTGTCTCCGGCTGCGTTCGGCGATCTGTGCCACTGGACGAAGCTCCCCGTCGCGTTCATCAAGCGGCTGGCGAAAACCGACGAGCAGCTTGCGCTCGAAGTCGTCGAGTCCTGCATTGATCACTGGTTCCACTCTGGACCACCCAAGCAGTTTGTGATCGACACCACCACGGGCCGCGTTGACGGCATCGTCGGGAAAGAGTCGTATGCTCCCATCGCGAACAAGGACGTGGTGGATTTCGTGTTCTCCGCTACTCCCGACCTGAAAATCTGCGAGGGCTGGCTGGCCGGGCCGAACATGCGTCTGACGGCGGTGCTGGGCACGAAGCCCGCTGAACCGCGTAAGGGCGACATTGTCCATATCGGCACGGCGGTCGAAAATTCGATCAACGGTGACTGCTCGTTGAAGGTGTGCGATTATGCGAATCGTCTGGTCTGCACCAACGGCATGACGGCGCGCGAAGGGTTCCACATGGAACGGATCGTGCATCGCGGCGACATTGAGGCCAACACGATCAAGGCAATCATTCGGTCAGCTACGCGCTCTGAGCAAATGGTTCCGCTCATGGCGAAGGCTGCGGCGCATCTGGTCAACGAGAAGGAAGTCCGGGCGATCAAAGGGTTCCTGTCGGAGCAGGCGAACGGCGGCTCCGAAGCGTTCTTCAAAAAGGTCGCTGAGAAGGCGATGGACGAGGCCAAGACCGAAGGCCGCGACCCGGATGAAGTGACTTTGTGGAACATCGTCAATGGGATCACTGAATCAGCCCACGATACGTCGTCCCTTAATCGTCGCGTCGAGATTGAGGCTTTGGGATATCGGACACTTGTCAAATTCGGGGCTGTACTCAATGCGTGAAGTGTGGAAGGCGATCCCTGACACGGGCGGGCGGTACGAAGCCTCGAACCTTGGCAACATCCGGCGTGCAGACACGCGCCGGGTGTTGTCTGGTCGGGTGTCCACCAACGGCTACAGGAACCTCACGCTTTCTCTGGGTTCCCGCGCGAATAGGCGCACGGTATTCGTGCATCAGATTGTGGCGTTGCTGTTTAAAGGGCCGTGCCCGCCCGGTCTTGTTGTGAATCACGAGAATGGGAATAAGCTCGATTGCTGCGTTAAAAATCTGACGTACGTAACGTCTAGTGAGAACGCGCGGCACGCTTATCGGGTTCTGGGCCGTCAGCCAAGCCGGACGAATAAGGTTCGCGGGAGCAAGCACCACTTCGCCCGGTTCACGGCTAAGGACGTTTTGAAAATTCGTGCGGCTGTTCGCGCGGGGGCGACGAAGGTGTCTCTCGCCCGTAAGTATGGCGTCAGTGATTCCGCGATTGGCAAGGTTTGCAGCGGGGAAAACTGGGGCCATGTTGGAAACCCGATTACATCGTGATCGGGTTGCAGGGGGTGTGACCGGGCGGCGGGGGTGCCGCCGCCCGGTTTTTTTGCCGCTTATGGGGTGCTACGATGCCGAACGATTTGGATTCAGTGTTTTGCCCGTCCTGCGGAATGAAGACGCACCTTACCGCGTCTGGCCGAAGCATCTGTCCGAACTGTCTGGACCTGAAAGCAAAGCCGTACACGCTCGACCTGTCGCTCCCTGTGCTGCTTGAGGCTCCGATCCCGCCGACTGAGAACCTGAGTTGCACCGTCTGTACGGAGCGCGCGACGCGGTATATCATCATAGCTTCGCACCGCCCGGTGTCGCTGCTCTGCGAACTGCATTACAAAATGTTGCTCACGCAGGAAGTTGAGCGGTTCAAAGCGGGTGCAGCGGCGATGATGGGTCAGGTGACGAAGGCCGCGAGCATGTTCGATTTCGTGGCGCTTGAGATTTGCCTGCTCTCCATGATGTCGCTGCGGGACGCCGGGAAGAACGCGCAGTTCCGGGATGCGTACACTGCGGTCCCGCTACCGGACGCTCCCGCTCCCAACCTTCAAAACATCGGCACGCAGACGGGCCGGATGCAGTCTGTGGTGCCGAACGAATCGGGGACAGCCAAGCCAGCGCGCCCGGTTCACTGCCCGCGCTGTGCGCAGGAACGCGGCGTTGCGATCCCGAAGGAATGCCCGCACGTGTCGCCGAACAAGGGCGGGTGCTGGTATTGCTGGATCGCTGATAACAAGTTGGTCTTTTGCAACGAATTCGATACGTATATCCATATCGACTGCATCAAGGCGCAGTTGGCAGCGTTGCCGCCCGGAACTGAAGACCCGGAACTTGCGGTGATCGCGGCGGAATTCAAGGAAGCTCTGGCTGAGGGCGGTTAACACAATGTCAACCGGGAACCCTGAATGCTTTGGGAACGTGACGCGCAGCCGGGAGTGTAATGGCTGCGCGGTGAAGATGGAGTGCTACGAACAGCAGCAGACGGATTTGGCGGTGTACCTGCTCCCGAAGGACAGGCCCGCTCCGAAGGACGCACCGCCGAAGCCCGCCCGGTACGTGAAGGAAACGCCGACACCGAAGGTGAACGATGCCGCCGATCAAGAAGACGAATAACGGGGTCGCTATCGCGGCTCCCGCTGCGATCAAGAAGCCTGTGCTGGCGAAGCCGGGGGCCAAGCCCGCCGAAGCGCCTGTGCTGTCGCTGCGTCCGCTGGTCAAGTGCGGCCCGAAGGTCGATAAAAGCGGCTGCGGGTGGTGTCCGCTCATGCCGTTCGCTCTCGACTTCGACCGCTTCAAGGCGGGGTATCAACGCGACGCGACGAAGATTCTGGCGAAAGAAAAAGAAGGGCATCTGATCCGCAACCGGAACGTCCGCGAAGAGTGGACCGAAGTGGACATTCTTTTCGTCGGCGAGGCTCCCGGCGCGGACGAGGATAAGCAGGGCCTGCCGTTCGTCGGTCGTGCTGGCAAGTTACTACGGGACGCGATCAAGGAGATGGTCGAGGTTCCGCCCGAACGTATCGGCTTCACCAGTCTCGTGCGCTGCCGCCCGCCACGTAACCGCGAGCCAAACGGAACGGAGAAGGTGTCGTGCGCCCCGGAACTGGTTCGCGAGATCGCGGCCCGCAAGCCGAAGGTCATCGTGGCGATGGGGAACCACGGGCTTGAGTTCTTGACCGGACAGTCCGGCATCACGACCATGTGCGGTAAGGTGCTCCGCACGATCCGTGAAGATGTCGCGAAGCTCCCGGTGGTCGGCTGTCTCAATCCGCTTTACGTGCTCCGCATGGATCACGAGATGGAGAAGTTTCTCAAGGCTATCGGTCTGGCATCGGACGTGGCGCTGGGGAAGTACGAAGCGCCGCACGGGATGGGCACGTACAAGGTGCTCACCGAACTGTCCGACGTGCGGAAGATGTTCGAGAAGTTCCGCAAAGACAAGCGGGTGACTACGTTCGACACGGAAACAGGCGCGCTGACGCCGTTCCAGAGCAAGTTCCCCGCGCTGCTGTGCTTCAGCTTTTCCAATGGCGAGTTCACCGGGTACACGGTTCCGTACGATCATCCTGATTCGCCGTGGCGCGTCGGTGGCCCGAAGGCGAAAGAGCGCCCGGCGCTGACAAAGCTGCTGGTCGATTACTTCATTGATCCCAAGATCGAGAAGGTCGCCCAAAACGAGAAGTTCGACCGCCAGCACATTCGCGCGGCGCTGGGCGTGGAGCCTGTGCGCGTCGTCCGGGACACGATGATAACGCATCTGGTCACTGACGAAACGCGCGGCACCCACGGCTTGAAAATCCTGTCGTACTCGTTCACGGGCATGGGTGGCTACGAGAGGCCGCTGGAACATTACATCGAGACGCATCGCGAAGCGGACCCGGAAGCTGGCGGATCGTACGCCAACATTCCGGGCGATGTCTTGTTCCCGTACGCCGCGATGGACGCCGACGTGACGTGGCGCACCGACGAGGGGTTGCAGAAAATCCCGGAGTACGCCAACAACAAAAAGTTGCAGAACATCGCCACGTTCTACTTGCCGGAGTTGTCCCGCGTGCTCGCCGACATGGAGTACGAGGGCGCGAAGATCAACAAGGAAGTCGCGAAAAAGCTGGACGTGAAGTACAGCGGTGAAATGAAGAAAAAGACGCAGGATATTTCGAACGATCCCTGCGTGAAGAAGTTCGTGGACGACCGTCGCCGGAAGCTGGTCAACGAGTTGCCCGCGCCCAAGTTTTACAAGAACGGCAAGCCGCGCCCGCCCACGAAGGCGTTCCAAGAGGCACACAATTTTGAGTTCAATCCGGGTTCAACTGACCAGCTTCGCGAAGTCCTGTTCGATTACTACGACCTGAAGCCTGTCGAAATGACGGACACCGGGTTTGAGAAGCTGGTCGCCCGGCATAAGCGCCTGAACGACGAAGCGAAGGCTGACGGCAAAGAGGGGCCGAACTTCTCCAACGTGGTGAACGCCGCCATTGAGAAACGGGAGTGGGAGTTCTTCACGACGAAGGCCGACGTGCTCCACGAGTACGAGCGGCAGAAGAATCCGCTGGCGAACCACATTTTGCAGTATCGTGACGCGCAGGTTATGCACGGCACTTTCGTCACGCCGCTGCTCCACAAGCTCGACCCTCTGGACAAAATTCACGGCACGTTCCTGATCCACGGCACCGTCACTGGCCGTCTGTCGTCTGCCGATCCCAACTTGCAGAACATCCCGAACAAGGGCGGCGGGTTGATTAAACAGGCGTACGTCTCCCGGTTCGGAGACGAGGGCGTCCTGCTGAACGTGGACTTTTCGCAGATCGAATTGCGCGTCGCTGCGGCGTACTACCGCGAACCGACGATGATTCAGGCGTACCTCGACAACGCCGACTTGCACACGCTCACGGCGGCTGACATCGCCTTCCCGGCGCTGGCTCCCGCCGCGCGTCTGGCCGCGTTTAAGAAGCTCCCGAAGGACGAGCAGAAACAATGGCGTACGCGCGCGAAGCGCGTGAACTTCGGCGTGCTGTACGGTGGTGGCCCGCCCGCGTTGCAGACCACGCTGAAGAAGGACGGCGTGTTCGTGACGGTCGAGGAATGTCAGAAGCTGATCGACCTGTACTTCAAGGCCCGCCCGGCGCTGAAGAAGGGCATCGAGAAGCTGGAAGAGAAGGTCCGGCGCACCGGGTACTTGGAGTCGTTCACGGGTCGCCGTCGCCGCATCCCGGAAGTGTTCAGCGAAGACGAGCAGCTTGTGGCCCGCGCGCTACGGCAGTCGGTGAACTTCCCGATTCAGTCCGGCGCAGGCGACATGACGCTTATGGCGCTGATCCTGATTCACCGCGTCTTGAAGGCCGAAGGGTTCAAGTCGCGCGTGATCCTGACTGTGCACGACTCGCTGGTGTTCGACTGCCACGTGGACGAGTTGTTCGAAGTCGCCCGGCTGGCGAAAGAAGTCATGGAAAACATTCCGTCGCTGTCGGACGAAGTGTTGCCCGGTCTTGACTGGTCTTGGCTGCACCCGGTGCCGATTGTCGCGGAATGCGAAGCGGGGCCGTCGTGGGGCCAGATGGTCGAGTTCGATCCGACGACCATCGAGACGGGTCTCACCGACGATGCTCCGCTTATCGGCCTGAACGACAAGCAAAAGGAAGACCTGCTACGCAAGCCTGTTAACGTGGACGAACTGTGGGAAGCGTTCGCGTTCAAGCTGAAGAAGGCGGTGTGATGATGGGACGGGTTGCGAAGTTGGACCTGACTGGAAAACGTTTCGGTAAACTACGGGTCGTGCGCCGGGCTGCGGAGCGGTCGCCGAAGCACGTACACTGGCTGTGCGTCTGTGATTGCCTGACGCCGCGTGTCGTGCGCGCCGACGATCTGGATAAGAAGACGCCGGGGTTCGACCGTTGTGTGCTCTGTATGCGGGAGTTGCGCGCAAGCCGCCCGGCTCCGTTTAAGCGTCCTGACCCGGTGCTGACGAATAAGATCGACAAGGCTCTGTACGCTGCGTGGCTGCGCATGATGCTGCGCTGTTATGATCCCTTGCATGCTCCGTATCCGAAGTATGGCGGCGCAGGGATGACTGTTTGCGCTCGCTGGCGAACGGGGAAGTGGTTCGGGTTTCACAACTTTTTGGTGGACATGAAGCCGTCGTTTAAGCTGGGGTTGTCGTTGAACCGGATTGACAATGACCGCCTTGAGTCCGGGTACTGCCCGGCGAATTGCAACTGGCTGACAAAGAAACAGCAGCAGCAGTGGAAGCGGAACACGTCGCTACATATCATCCGGGGTGTGATGTACAGCCTGAGTCAGTTGGCGAAGCTGACGGGCATCGGAATCGGGGAGTTGAAGTCGCGGTTGAAAGCGAAATGGACGATCTGGCACGCGATTGTTGAACCGTACGTCCGCAGAGGTAAGGTCGTGTATCCACGACCGCTTCCGGCTTGATTGACATTATGTTAAAGGGGGGTCCGCATGGCAGCGCCAGCGCCTGTGAAGAAAAAAGAGTTTAAGCCGACGTTCTCGCCGGACCAACAGGCGGCGGTGGACGCGATCATGGACGGCACGGGGCCGTTCTTTCTGACGGGCGAGGCTGGCTCCGGCAAGTCGTACATCATCAAGTATCTGCGGCAGACGCTTCCGAACGTGTCTGTCACGGCGACTACGGGCATGGCTGCGCAGTTGATCGAAGGGGCCACCTTGCATAGCTGGGCGTCGATCCACCCGCAGCTTGGCGTCGTCAACTCGTTCCCGGCGAAGATGCGCGTGGTCGAGACTGAAACGCTGGTCGTGGACGAAGTGAGCATGATGTCCGCGTCGCTGCTCGACCAGTTGTGGGAGCGGTTCCGCAAGTCGGAGCACACGCCGAAGGTGATTCTGGTCGGAGACTTTTTGCAGCTACCCCCTGTCGAGGGGCAGTTCGCGTTTCAGTCGCCGATCTGGCAAGACGTGACGATGCTCCGGCTCACGACCAATCACCGCCAGAAAGGCGATGACGGGTTCCTCGACGCGCTGAATGATCTGCGGGTCGGCAAGTACAGCGAGCGGCTGCGGGCGTTGCTGGCTGAACGGACGTTCGCTGAACTGCCGGACGACTGCACGCAGTTGTACGCGCACCGCGCCAGCGTGGACGATCTCAACGAGGAAAAGCTCGAAGCTCTGGCGGGCGAAGAGGCAATCTTCGAGCGTGAGATTTGGACGCACCCGAAGTCGGTCGGCGAAGTGGACTACGACCGCTTCCGGTTCCCGCATCTTCTGCGGTTGAAGCTGGGCGCTCGTGTTGTGTTGCTGACGAACACGGCGGCGTGGGTCAACGGCTCGACGGGGACGGTCACGGGGATCGAAGACAATCTGGTCAAGGTCCTGCTCGACAATGGCCGGGAAGTGAACGTGCCGCCCGCTGTGGAGAAGCTGATGGACGCGCATCAGGAAACGGTCGCGACGGCCAATCAGTTTCCGATGATGCTGGCGTGGGCGCTGACGGTCCACAAAGCGCAGGGCATGACGATGGATCGCGTCGGCGTCTGCCTGAACAACCACTTCGCGTCGGGTCAGACGTATGTGGCGCTGTCCCGGTGCCGGAGCAAGGAAGGGCTGTATCTCACAGGGAAGTTCGGGTACGTCCCGGTGAGTCGTCTGGTTCTCAAATACGCATAGGATTCGCGCGCATGGCTGCACCGCAGAAGAAAACGAAACACGGGGAAGACTACCTGTCGTCGCTGGAACGGATCGAGATTCGTCTCGAAAACGGCGAGAAGGTGGACTTCTCTTGGGAGACGGAACTGTCGATCCCGGACGGTCCCGACGAGCAGTTGCGCGCTGCCCGCAAGGCTCCCGCCCGGCTGGCGTTCTTTGCGTACCAAGCTGAACGGATGCTCCACAAGGTTCGCACCCTTGAAGGTGAGTTAGCGGAGAACGAAGGCTTGGCGGATTTGACTTGGCGTAAATACTACGAGGAACACACGAGCGAAGAGTACACAGAGCAAATGATCCGCTCCCGGATCGCGATGGATGGAAAAGTAAAAACTACGAAAATTAACTTGAACTACGCGAGAAAGTGTTATGGTTATTTGCGCGCACTACGGGACAGTCTGGACCACCGGGTCTACGTCCTGAACGCGTTGGTCGGCCAAAAGCCAAACGCCAATCGGGACTGAGTTCCCACAAGGCAAACGGCAGTAGGCCAAAACTAGAAAGGGGCGATCATGCCTAAGAAAGTGTCCGCCGAAGTTCTCAACAAGTTGCGCAGCCAGCAGAAGGAAATGGGTGGTGGTTTAATTATCACCAACAAGAACTTCACCAAGCTCCGCTGCCGCATCCTGCCCATCGCCGAAGACGCTCCCGGTAAAGAGTACATCGGCCTGTACTGCGAGTCGCTGAAGAAGGGCACCACGTCGCCCCGCACCTTCGGCAATAAGTGCCCCGTGATGGATTACATCGACAAGGTGAAGCGCACGGGCGAGAAGGACGAAAAGGAACACGTCAAGAACTACGTCAACATCCAGCGCGAATACTGGATGGGCGTGGTGTCGCAGGAAGATCGCGACACCCGTGAGTCGAACGCCGTGGCGATCCGCATTCTGTGCGCGAAGCGTTCGGTGTACGAAGAAATCATCAAGTTCATGATGGACGAAGATGACGGCGAAGACATCACTGATCCGAAGGAAGGGCGCGACATCCGGGTGAAGAAGGAAGGCTCCGGGATGGACACGCAGTGGACGGTGAAGTTCCTCGACCGCGAGCCTGTGTCGAACGACGAAGACTACGTCTCCGCGTTCGTCGAAGCCGCCAAGGGCTTCAACGTCGAAGACCACTTCTTCAAGGTGGACTATGACACGTTGGGTGAGATTTACACCAACCTGACGGGTGAGCCGATCCCGGATGAATACCTCGAAGGCGTTGACACAAAGTCATCCGGCAAAAAGTCGGGCGGCAAGGTGTCGAAGGTGGTCACGAAGGACGACGACGAAGACGACAAGCCCGCTGCTGCTCCGGCCAAGTCGAGCAAGCCCGCTACGGCTGGCCCGGCGAAGAAGAAGACGGTTGAAACCGAACCGGAACCCGAAGCCGACGAGGCTGCTGAGTTCCCGCGCGAAGGTGCTCGCTGCTCGTTCAAGGACGCGGACGGCAACGACATCGAAGCCGAAGTGCTCAAGCAGAACGAAGACGGTTCGTGGGACGTGAAGGACACCACGGGCGAAGTCTGGGGCGTCAACGCGGACGATCTGACGGAGATCGCGGCGGAAGAAGCGGAACCGGAAGCCGAACCCGAAGCGGAAGAAGAAGCGCCCGCTCCGGCCCCGGCTAAGAAGGGTCCGGTCGCGAAGGGCGGCGGTACTCCGGCTGCTCCGGCGAAGCCCGCCACTCCGGCTGGTCCGCGCAAGCCGACCCCGACGAAGGCGTCCGGTTCGATCAAGGATCGTCTGGCTTCGGCCAAGAAGTAACGCACGCACTACCGGGCAGGGGGCGCTAGGTGCCCCCTGCCCTTCTCTTTGATACGTCCCTCTTTCCATCGGAAGGAAACGTGATGCTCAAGCCCGGCGATAAAGTCGCTTTGTCACTTAACATCTCAGTCGAGATTGCGAAGTACAAAAGCGTCAAACCACACGCCTCTCTCACCCGCGTCTTCCCCGAAGGTGCCGACGAAGAAACGTTCCTGTCCGAATGCGAGACCGCGCTGCGCCGTATGGTGATGCGCGGTGTTCTCATGCAACTGGACGTGGAGAACGACCTCTACGACGCGCTGGGTGCGGAACCCGACGTTGAGAACTTGGCGAAATTCTGCAAGAAGGAGTTAGGATATGTCGCTCAAAGACCGCATGTTGAAATCGAAGGCGGAACCGAAGCCGGAGCCAGCGCCGGAGTCGGACGTGGTGCTGACGCCCAAAGCGCCGCCCGAAAAAAAGGCCCCGTTAAAAAAGGGTAAAACGCAGGTCCCCTACGCGCAGGCTGTGGTGGATAAGCTGAAGAAGAAGCTCACGTCGAAGAAGGCCGAAGCGTCGAATGTCTCGCTGCTCTCCGGTGGCGAGGTTTTGTCTGACGTGTCGGAGTGGATTCCGACCGGGTTTCCGCCGCTGGACAAAATCATGGGCGGCGGTTGGGCTGTCGGGCGCGCGACGGAGTTGTTCGGAAAGGAAGGCTCCGGCAAGTCGGCGCTCTGTCACCGCGCGATCAAGCAGTGTCAGGACATGGGCGGCATGGTCATTTACATCGACTTCGAGAACGCCCTCGATTCGGACAAGATGGAACAGATCGGGATTGACCCGGATCGACTGATTTACTGCACGCCCGACTACGTTGAACAGGCGTGGGACATCGTGTGGGAAGCCATTGACCACATGAAGCAGTTCCCGCCCGAAGCCCCGACGCTTATCATCTGGGACTCTGTAGCGGCTTCGGTTCCGAAGGCTGAACTGCAAGAGGAAACGGCGGAAAACTCGCACGTCGGCCTGCTCGCCCGCGCAATGGCGAAGGGGTGCCGGACCATGTACCGCGCGATTGCGAAGGTCCGCGCGCACATGATTTTCGTGAACCACATGACGTTCAAGATCGGTGGCAACTCCCGCTTCCCGGAAATCATCACGCCGGGCGGTGTCGAGGTTAAGTACGCGGTGTCGGCGCGCGTGCAGACTTCGATCCGGCAGCGGATCAAGGGCAAGGATGACGGCCCGTCTGGTTACATGATCGCGTGCAACACGCACAAATGCCGCTTGTTCCCGCCGCACCGAAAGGCGAACTGGGTACTGGACTTCAAGTACGGCCCGTCCCCGGAAATGACTGCACTACACTTGATGATCGCGGCGGGTGCGATTAAATCTGTGGGGCAGGGTGCGTACGTCGGTTCGTGGTCGAAGAAGCAGTTCACGAAAGACAACTGGATGTCCCGGCTGGAAGAAGACCCTGAGTTTAAGGCTGCGGCTCTGGCGACCTTCGAGGAAGGCGTGAAAAGCGGAAAATTCCCCGTCACGATTGATGACGCAAGCGAGGACGACGATTAGCCTTACGTGAAAGTCGCATAAATTTCTCGCGTTGCGCGGGAAAAACCGCGTTGACATTGTGTTAACCGGGGGGTAAGTTTCGGATGTCGCAGTTGGGGTTTCAGGGTTCACAAAGCAAATGTCGCGGTGGCAGTCCACCGTAAATGCTGGCAGGGGTGGGAGCGTGGTTGACACAGCGTCAATCGCCCGGCTCCGGGCAAGGCCACAAAAAATGGAGAAAATCACCGTGGCTGTAACAAAGAAGAAAAGTCTCGACGAGGGCAAGGGTGCGGCAGCGGTTGCCGAACAGCCGACCATTCACGGCGTGCTGGTCAATTCGGGCGACATCAAGCACGGCGGCACGGCGAAGAAGCCGTTCGTCTGCCTGCTGAACCGCAAGGTCATTCACGTGCAGAAGGGCTTCAACCCGCGCACGAGCGGTCTGGGCGAGATCGACACGCTCGCGGAGTCGATCAAGAAGGACGGTCTGCTGTCTACTCCCGTCGTTCGCCCGGACGCCGACAAGCCGGGGCACTTCCTGCTGGTCGCTGGCGAGCGCCGCCTCAAGGCGTGCGATCTGATCGGTCTGGAAGAAATTCCGGTCCAGATTCGCACCGACCTGACGGGCGATGACGACAAGGCGAAGGCTGTCGCCGTCGCGGAAAACTCCGAAGACGGGCGCACCAACCTCAATTCGATTGAAGTCGGTCGCGTCTGCAAGGACCTCGAAGACAAGGGCTGGACCGTGGCGCGCATCGCGTCGGAGTGCGGTCTGCATCCGATGAAGGTCCGGCGCTGTCTCACGCTGGTCAACGCGCCCGAAGACGTTGTGAAGAAGGTGGAGAAGGGCGAAATCTCCATGATCGCCGGGCTGGAACTGGCGAAGCTCGACGACGACACCCGCAAGAAGATCAAGGGCGATCTGACGGCGGAAACGTCGGCGGCGGAAGTGAAGAAGCTCGCCAAGGCGGCGGCGAAGGAGAGCGAGGGCGCTACGGACGGCGCTGGCAAGCCGAACCAGAAGAAGACGGGTAAGGCGCGCGACGCGGCGCTGTACACGTGGCAGGGGTCGAAGGCGAAGCAGGCCAAGATCGCGGAACTGGCTTATTACATCGCCAACGCGGGCGAGGACAAGGGCACGGGCGACTGGCACGAACTGCGCGGCTCGCTGGCGGCGCTGCTCTGGGATCGCGGCGACCTGACGGAGATCATGCTCCCGAACGCGGAGAGCGAGAAGCCCGCCGATAAGAAGGCGCTGAAGAAGTTCGAGGAACTGGTCGAGAAGGAAGCGGCCAAGCACACGCCGCCCGCTGTCGAGGGCGAGGGTGCCGAAGCCGAACCGGAAGAAGCGGCGGCGGGGAAGAAGTAACTTCCCTGTCCTGCGGGGTGAAGAACGGGCGGGAAACCGCCCGTTCTTTTTTTTATGCGAAAGGGCGACTACGTGACTCCGATCCTGATTGACGGCAACAATCTGATTAAGCGCGCCTGTATGGCGTCGGCTCTCGACGACCTGAAGGCTGGGGGCGTCTTCACCGGGGGTATCTATGGGACGCTCAACTCGCTCGCGTCGTTCCTGAACATGCCTGAAGTCATGGCGGGGCCGATCTGGTGCTTCATGGACGGGGGCACGCCGCCCTTCCGGTTGAAGCTGCTCCCTGAGTACAAGTCGAAGCGCGCGGAGAAGCGGGACTTGCTCCCGCCCGCTGAACAGAAGAAGTGGCTTCAGCAGTTCGTGCTCTCCGGTGAGATGCTGGAATTGCTGGGGGTGTCCTGCATCAAGTACAAGAACTTCGAGGCCGACGACGTGGTGGCTGCGGCTGTCCGGCTCTGCGTTGAAGCCGGGCACGTCCCGGTGGTGGTGTCCAGCGACAAAGACTTGTGGCAGGTTGTCCGCATGGGTGCGGTCGTCTACGATCTGGCAAACGACCGTTGGGTCATGGACGAGAACTTCGAAGAACTGGCTGGCACGCGCCCGGAGACATACCTGCTTTATCGTACGCTGGTCGGTGACACGTCGGATTCGATTCAGGGCTGTCGCGGTTGTGGCAAAGGGACGGCTCCCAAGGTAATCGCGGAGTTGCATGAGGCGCTGGGTGACGATCTTTACGGGTACGATCCGCTGGCGCAGCTTGATTTCGTCCGCGCGGTTATCACTGAGAAGCCGGAGAAGGAACGTAAGGCGTACGAGCGCAATTTCCTCGACGACTACGGGCGGCTCGTGAACGTGATGAAGGGAATCGACCTGTCGGCGTCGTTCACTGACATCGACGATCTGCGGGCGAAGATGCAAACGCGGCTCCCGGTCCAGATGAAGAAGCTGCTGCAACTGGCCGTCAAGCTGAAGTTCAGTTCTGTCATGGGTTCCCCACAACGCTACATTCGCCCGTTCAGCGAGGCACAGGAACGCTGCAAGCAGCCCGTGTTCCCGGCTTAACACAATGTCAAAAAATAATTCTCGCTACACGCGGGAAAAACGTTGACACACGCGGCATTTATCCTAGACTTATCCGCGTTACGCGGGAGAAAGTTTCAAGATGATTTTCGACAAGCTCTGTGCGATCTGTGAGAAGTTCAACACTCCGGCGTTGAAGGCGCTGCATGACGCGCGCATCTTCAACTTCCCGTATCGCTCGCATGAAATCTTCTCTGGCGCTGACGGGTCGCCGACCATCTCGAACGACGAACTGGCTGCGATGCGGGATATGTTTTTCCTGCCCTTCCCGGTGATCGCGGTCGAAGACACGGCGTCCTGTATCGTCATGTGGGATTCGGAAAAGGACCAGCAGGGGTTCGGAAAGACGCGGTACTTCATCGAGTGCATGTCGGTCCACAGCAGTTCCGAAGAGTTCAACGACGACGAGGAAGTGATCAAACAGGTGCGGGAGCAGAATGTCGCGTCGGCTCTGGGTATCACGGACCCAGACGCCTGCTACGTAAACTTCGGGCGGTTCCTCGACCTTGAAGTGATCCCGCAAGAGGACGTGAAGAACCGCCTGCTCTTTAAGGGCCACGGCGACATGTTCTTTATCGCGTCCAAGCGCGAGATGTTCTTTAAGCCTGTGATGTTTTCGCAGGTTGATCCCCGCGCTGAACAGGCCGTGCTCCGCAACGTTCTCGCGTCGGTGTGCGAAGTCTTTTACTTCAACCAGCCGAACCGCTTCATTCTCGAAGCCACCCCGAAGAAGTGCCACGATGATCGTCCGGTGCAGCCGGGTCGCGTCCTGCGCTCGCCGTTCCGGCGTCAGTACACCATTCTCAAGCCCGACGAGATTCGCGAGCGTCTGGGCTTGCCGCCGTCCGGCTCCGGTGGTCCCAAGGCTCCGCATGAACGCCGCCGTCACACGCGGACGTACAAGGCGGATCGCTACGTTGAAATGAAAGGTAAGACCGTCGTGATTCCTGCGACGTGGATCGGCCCAAGCGAGGCCGTCGTCAAGGGGACGAAGTACAAAGTTTTGCTCGACATCTGATCGGGCGGCGCTTTGACACTGTGTTAAGGGGGTATCATGCCTGAGTTGCTTTCGCTGTACGAGTATCCGTCTGCCTGTTTGCGCACGGAGTCGCCGTATCCCGGTGCCGCGTTGCCACCGTTGGACGAGTTCACGTACCGCCTTCAGCACGGCGCTATCGGCGTCATCACGGAAGCCGGGGAGTTGTTCGACGCGCTCGCGCTGAACGAGATGGACGCGGTGAACGTGAACGAGGAAATCGGCGACGGGTGCTGGTACGCCGGGCTGCTCGCGCACATTCTGCGCAAGGACTTCCGTCTCATGGTGGACAAGGCCCGCAAGGAAAACGATCAGCGCCTCGACCATTACAGCCAGTACGCGCCGGACATCAAGAAGGACAACCTGCATCTGGCTACGGCTATGTGGGTGCGCGGCGCGGGCATCATCCTCGACGAGTGCAAGCGCAAGGTGTATTACCGCCTGCGCTCCGTCAAATCGACGAAGGACAAGTTCTTCACCACGTTGTCGGTGGATCATCAGGGTCTCGTGCTGCGCGGCGAGACGGTCAAAATCCCGTACGAGATCGACGTGGAACGCTGCGGGAAGGCGCTTGAACTGGTCGTGCGCGGTCTGTACATGGCTTCGACCAGCGGGTTCGGCGAAGACATCGAAACGATCTGCACGAAGAACATCATGAAGCTCGCCAAGCGGTACGGCGACAAGTTCAACGAGTTCGGCGCGATCACGCGCAATCTGGAAGCGGAGCGCAAGCTGCTCGAATCCCAGCCGACGTAACGGCTGGTCGTGTCCCGGTCAAACTTGAGAGGGTTCGTCGATGTCTGGTCTGGCAAAAGGCGTTCGCAAAGAGGGGAAGATCATCCAGCGGTGGAAGTTCCGCTGTGAGGGGTATTCGGGTGAACTGGAAATCCCGCTACGCCTGATTGACGACTCCGATTTGAAGACCACGCGCATTTCGTACTGTGTGGACATCGACGAACCCTTGAAGTTGAAGGAGTACGACAAAGACCTTGAGCGTCTGAAGCGAACGGTGCTCGAAAAGGTCCAGAGTTTTTTCACGATCAAGTGGGAGAACTTTCTGCACGTCCGGGTCGATTCTGCGAAGACGTGCAGGTTCAGCAATCGTCAGCACGAGAAGACGCGGTTCCTGCGTCTGGCTTACACTCGCGTCTCTGTCGGCACGCGGCTTGACGGAACGAAGTGTTATTACGAGGTTGAGGATCGCCAGTACAGCCGTGCTCGCACGAATCAAGGGGAGCCTGAAGTCGGCGTGCGGGATCACCCTTTTGAGCGGGACGAAGTGCAGAGTTTCGCGCTCGTGGCTGACACGCCGGAGAACTTGGCGAGCCTCGACCGCATCATGGCCGCGATGGAAGATTTGAGCGACCGGGTCAAGAATCTGATGTCGCCCGACCAGATTCAGAAGTCGCTACAGATGTCGAACGTGCTCGCGCTCCCGGCTCCGGCTAAGGAGAAGAAACGGCACGTGCTCGCGCCCGGTCTTGACGGTGCTGAACCGATTCAGGTTGAAGTGTCTGAACAAGAGTACCAGCGTCTTTTGAAAGCTCGCGGGGGTAAGTGGTGAGCCTGAAGGAACGGATCGCTGCTGATCGCGCCCGGCACGAACGGGAGAAAGGGCTGACGGAGTTTCAGCGGCGGATTCTTCACCACCTTCGCACGTGGCCGAACGGGTCGGCGAGCACGTGGGAAATTGCGATGACCACGTTCCCGGAGAAGTGGACGAAGAAGACGGGGCGGGCAAGGTCGGGGCGGGCTGCGTTGATCGGCCATATTCAACGCGAGGCCCGGAAGATGGGTCTGATAACGTGGCGGGGCGAAGGCATTCACGCGGCGACGTATATTGCTCTGGGAGAAAAATGGCGCAGCTAATGAAGGAAGTTTCGAGTGGGAACGACTGGTGCCACGTCTGCGGTGGTCGGGGCCAGCGAACGTTCGTGCTGATTGATTACCCGGCGAATGCGGAGCATGATAAGAAGAACACGAAGTTCCTACGTATCTGTAAGGACTGTGTTGAGGCAGCGCACAAGCTGGTGAACGATCCGGCTGGCGGCAAAGTGAAAGTAGGTGGCGCTTGAAAACGGCTGGGCGATGGGTGGTGACTGCGGACCTTCAGTTCGACGAGCACGCGAGCCTGTCTACGCTCACGCCGTCCGGGGTCACGTCGCGGTTGAAGGATATGATCGACTGCTGGCACTGGATCATGGCGACGGCGATTAAGCGGAACTGCGAAGGCATCATCGTCATCGGCGACATCTTCGATTCGCGGACGGTGATCGACTTGTCTGTGCTGGATCAGGTCTGCCGGGGGTTCCATGCCGCTCATGAGAAGGGGCTGCGGCTTATCATCGTCGCGGGAAACCACGACAGCTACCTGCGCTCCCCGAAGATGAACAGCCTTCAGGTGTTCAAGGGGTACGCGCAGGTTGTGGAAGTGACGCACGTGGAAGACGGGATGGGCTTCGTCGCTTGGACCGAAGACATCACGGCGCTGCGGTCGGGCATTGACACTGTGTTAAAGGGCGGGGCGAAGTACCTGTTTACGCACGTGTTGCTGCGGGGTGCGGTCACTGGCGGCGACAAAGGCGTCCCTGTCGATGCGCTCCGGCCTGAGAAGTTCGAGCAAGTGTTTCTGGGCGACGTGCACGATCCTCGCGAGATCACGGAGAACGTTCGCTACGTTGGCTCCCCGTTGCAGATCAATTATGGCGACGCGGGTGGTTGGCGCGGCATCGTGGTGTTTGATCGCAAGTCTGGCGAGATCGAGACGGTCGAAAACACGGTGTCGCCGAAGTTCCACGTGATCGAAGACGCCACGGTCGAGGGTGTGAAGTCGAACGATTTCGTCCGGGTGAAGACTGACGATCCTGAGATCGCGGCGGAAGCCGAAGCGGCGGCGAAGGTGAAGACGGGCTGGGTGGAGTCCACGTTCGTTGAGAAGCCGGACATCAAGCCGCGTCTGGACGTTCGCACGAGCCACGCGCATGAAGTCGTGCTCGCCCGGTACTGCACGCATCAGGGGATCGAAGAGGTTGACTCGCTCGTGAAAGTCGGCATGGAGATTATCGAGGAAGCGAAGCATGGGTAACGAGGGGTCAACGACTCACTACGTTTTCGTTCCGTGGTGGGCTTTGCCGGAAAGTGAGCGGTCGTGGTGGATCACCAACACCACGGCGGCGTACACCTTCAGGCGTTTTGGGGGTGCAGATGTCGTCATCTAAGGGTAAGCCCGTGAAGAAAGGGCTGTCTCCGGTGGACGCGGAGATCGCCGAACGTTACCGCGACGCTGCGCGTCCGACGCCTGCAACGAAGCCAAAGCCCAAGCCCGCTACGAAGAAGCTGTACATCGCTCTGGATTATGCGGGCAAGGTGTTGAGTGTCTTGCTCGCGAACGCGCGGGATGAAGCCGATCTGGTCTGGACGGGGATGGGCGTGTACGCGTCGAGTGTTGAAGAACTGGACCCGGCTGGGCCGGACCTTCCGCGCGTCGTGTGCCTGCTGTCCAGCCAAATTAAGACCGTCCGGTTGTGGGACGGTTCCCAGACGGAGATGGTGGTTTTGAAGCGAGGTATGTCTTAATGAATTTTCATGTTCCTGTAAAACTGTTGAAGGTCGCGATCAAGCAGTGGCCGAAGGAGTTCACGAAGGACATCGTGGACATGTCGGAACTGTGGGGTGGCGAACGTGAGCTAACTCTGAGTGCTACGCGTCTGCCGCGCTCCCGGCTCGCTGACTTTCAGAAGCTCGCGAAGATCAACGGCGCGAATGGGCTGGCAAATAAAATCGGCCTGTACATGAATCTGATCGACAACGTGGCTGGGAAGCGTATCACACGGCTGGAAGAACTGAACACGGCGCTGAAGCTGTATCTGAAGTCGGCTCCGAATTTCTGGGTCTTTGGTGAGCAGGACGACGGGTATCCGGTTCCATTCTTTGTGTCGCATATCAAGAAGGTGGATCGGTACAAGGACACGCCGCCGTACGTCCGCATGACGCTTCAGTTCATGGATGCCGGGAAGCCGGACGAGAGGTACGTTGACTGGGAAACGAAGGACTTGGGTAAGAACCTTGTCGAGTTGCTCAACGAGGCCGGGTATTACCGGGCGACGAAAAGTGCCATCGAGCAGTACCAGAAAGACATTGAGATTTTCAAGAAGCTCTCGCCGATGGTTGGGCAGCAGTTCACTGCTACCGGGTTCGGGTTCTTTGCTGAGGAAGGTTACGATAATCGTTTTGAGTGCTCGTCCCTCGAATGTGACGGCCAGCCTGCCCGACTTGTGCTCGACGATCTGTCTGAGGAAAAGGACGACGATAGTTCGAGTCGCCGCTGGCGTGGTAAGTCGGTGTGTGATGAAGGGCTGGGGCTGCTGTCGTTCTGGGAGAAGGATGAAGACCCGGATGACGTTGACGAGCAGGACGAAGCGGCGAAGACCTGTGCGCTCCCGGTCCATCCGTACCTGAAATGCTTCGATCTGGTCCGGCACGAATTCGTCTGGGTCCACTGCTCGAACATGGTCCAGTATGTGTACGATTCGGAGTTGGTGGACAAGCTCGTGCTACCGTCTGACACGAAGTCGCTGGTCAAGATTCTGATGCACGGCGCGTCGATCAAGATGGACGACATCATTAAGGGCAAGACAGGCGGCGTCATCGTGATCGCCAGCGGCCCGCCCGGCACCGGAAAGACGCTCACGGCGGAAGTGTTCTCCGAACACATTAAGTGCCCGCTGTACGTGGTTCAGTGCTCGCAGCTTGGCATCGACGAAGAAACGGTCGAGGGGCGGCTCCGCACCGTGCTGGCGCGGTCGCAACGCTGGGGTGCGTTGCTGCTGATCGACGAGGCCGACGTGTACGTCCACGAACGCGGTCACGACATTCACCAAAACGCGATTGTCGGCGTGTTCCTGCGGGTGCTTGAGTATTATCGCGGCATCCTGTTTATGACTTCGAACCGGGCGACCATCATCGACGACGCGATCATGTCGCGAGCTACAGCGTGGCTGAAGTACGACTTCCCGACGCCGGACGAATTGAAGTCGCTCTGGCAGATTCTGGGCAAGCAGTACGGGGTTGCGCTGTCGGATCGCGACATCGACCTGCTGATCCGCGACTTCCCGATCCTGTCCGGGCGCAACATCAAAAATATGCTGAAGCTGTCGCGAATGCTCGCGGCGGAAAAGAAGGCAAAGGTCACGACGGACACGATCCGGTACTGTGCCAAGTTCCTTGACCTGTCTCATGGAGAACGCGCAGATGGAAAGAGCAATAACGGAGCGGTGGCAAGTGGTCGAAACCGTGTTCCTGCGAAGCGAAAAGCCGGGGGCGATGACGGACCCGACTTCTCCGAACTCGATGGTCAACGTTGACATTGTGTCAATTAAAACTGAGGGCGGCATGATGGTCGTCCCTCAGATGCAGAAGGCTGCTGCGGAGCACGTGGTTCGGCTACACAACGAGGAACTGGAACACGGAGCGCGGATCACTGAAATCTGGTTGCAGCGTCGGGGCGTTGAGAACGATCCGCACGCTAAGGCTGTGGTGATGCTCCGAACGAAGGGCGGGACGTGGGTGAAGGGGCTGGAAGAACCGCTTGATGGGAACTTCAGCCATTGCCTGCATGTCCGGGCTGCGACGTTGAAGGGTTGACAGTGCGAAAACGGGAAGACCCGAAGCAGGCGCTCAAAGAAGGGACTCGCTGCATGATCTGCGATGGGCGGGCGACCCGGTTCGAAGATTGCGGGCACGTGTGGTCGTATTACTGCCGGAAGTGCTGGGCTGCGATGAAGGGGAAGAAAACAAAATGACTGGCTACGTCGTCGGTGTAACGCGGTACGAGAACTTCGGTCCCTTTCAGGACGCCACGGTGGACTTCTCGAAGCCGGGCTTGACCGTGATCGAGGGGCTGATCGACAAGAAACGCGGCTGCGACTCCAACGGCGCGGGCAAGTCGTTTCTGTTTGACGGTGTGGTCTGGGCGCTGTACGGGCGCTGCATCCGGGAAAAGTACAGCGGGGACGACGTGATCCGCGTCGGCCAGAAGGGCGGCACCTGTGTCACGGTCACGATCAAGGGTGACGTGACGATCACGGTGAAGCGGCACCGCAAGCACCCCGTCCACAAGGACAACGTGCTACTCTTTGTCGGCGGCGAGAACGTCACGCGCGGCACGAACCCGGAGACGACGCTCGCCATTGAGCAGGCTATCGGGATGGATTTCCTGTCGTTTGTGAACTCCGTCGCGTTCGGTGCTCGCGATGACGTTAAGAGTTTCTTCGTCGCCCCGGACTCCGAACGTAAAAAGATCATGGAGAAAATTCTGGGCTTGGAACTGTACGCCGAAGCGGAGAAGGTCGCCCGGCGTCGCGCGCGTGAAGCGGCTGAGTCCATGAACACGCTGAACTCCACCCGGACCACGCTACAGGCCACCATCGCGGAGAAGAAGGCCAAGCTGGACCAGATGAAGAATTCGCAGTCGAAGGCTGAACTCGAAGTCGAGCACAAGCGGCAGGCGCTCGTGGTGAAGAAGCTCGAAACCAGCATCACGCAGATCGACGTGCTTATCAGCACGCTCAACGCCGGGCTGGAAGAGGAAACGGAAAAGGCGCAGGACGCGGTGCGCAAGTACGAGCGGGCACTGGCGGATTACAACAACGCCAAGCTGAAGGCTGAAACGGAGAAGCGCCGGGCAGAGCGCGAGATCGCTACCATCGACGGCCAGCAGAAACAGATCGAGGCGCGCAAGCAGAAGATCACGGCGCAGGCCGGGAAGAACTGCCCGACGTGTCAGCAAGTGGTCGCGAAGAAGCTGACCGACACGATGATCGCTGCCTGCGACGACGAAATGAAGGCGCACCGATCCGCCCGGCTCAAATTCGAATTGGTGCTCGACCAGCAGGACGCGGTGCTCAAGGACTTGAAGGCTCCGGTCGAACCGGAGTTTCCGCAGATCGACGAGAAGAAGGAACAGCTACAGAAGGAACGGCTGCGTCGGACGGAGACGGTCGGCAAGAAGAACACCGAATCCGCGAAGCTCAAACAGATCGGTGACGAAATCGCCCGGCTCGAAACGATGGCGTCGGACCTGAAGGACGAATTGAAGGACGCGGAGAAAGAACTGGCCGATACGGACAAGCAGTACCGCGAACTGGAAGTGAAGGTCAACGAGTTGCAGTTCTGGGTCGATGCGTTCGGCAACTCCGGCTTGAAGTCGTTCCTGATCGAAGCGGAAATTCCGGCGATCAACGAGAAGGCCACGGGGTACGCGCGGCGCTTGCTGGGGGACGGCGCGCACGTCCGGCTGTCGGCGACCAAAGAGTTAAAATCCCGCGCGGCGCTGAAGGAAGAGTTGACCGTCGAGGGTTATATTCCGGGGTGCACGAACAGCTACAACGGTGCGTCGAAGGGGCAGCGTAAACGGCTCGACCTGTGCCTCGTGCTGGCGTTCCGTGATCTGGTCGCGTCCCGGACCAGCAAGGCGTTCCGGCAGATGTTTGTGGACGAATTGTTCGACGGCTTGGATCGCTCCGGCTGTGAAAGTGTGGTGACGTTGCTGCGGGACATCGTGAAGGATTGCCCGATTTCCATGATTACTCACGATCCGCGCATCAAGCCCGCTGGCGATCAGTTTATTTTCGTTCATCACAACGGGTCGCTCGATAATCCTGTGGCGAAAATACTTGCGCATGGTGCGACACAAGCTACCATACCTGTCGGGAAGCCGCTGAAAAAGACGATCAACAAGGTGGCAGTATAACGCGAGGGTTAACACAGTGTCAGACGGGCGGAAGAAGGGCCTCGCGTTCGAGAACGACATCTGCCGGGCGTTCTCAGTCTGGATGTTCCCCGGTCAAGGCTTCGAGGAAGCCGTTGTTCCGGCCCTTCCGTTCCGCCGAAGGTTCACCGACTCAACGCCGCTGGATGGGCACTGGGAAGGTGCGGGTGATGTTCTTCATCGCCCGGACGTGAAGTTCCCGTTCTGTACTGAGTGTAAGAAGGTTGAAGGGTGGGAGTTGGACGGGATGCTCGCGAACGAGCAGTGGCCTGTTTGGGATTGGTGGAGTCAGTGTAAGGCCCAAGCAGAGGCGGTCGGTCAGGTTCCCTTACTTGTGTTCACGCGGAACCGTCGTGGCATCTACGTTTTAGTCGAAGAAGGAGTTCTCCAATGTCTCAGACTGCAACCAAAGCACGGACCCGTTCTGGTGGTGCGGCGTGGAAACGGGGAAAGACTCGCACTGCTACTGCTCGCCGATCTCGTGGCGACGCCGTGCAACTTGGTGGCTTGCTTGACGGTGAAAAAACCAAAGTCGCCAGCCGTGAGATCGAAGAATATCTCTGCGTCACCTTCGGCATCCAGAAGCCCGCTGCCACGCGCGTCTGGGATGCGATCCTCGAACGGCTCCGTGGCTCGCTTCTCCAAGGTCGCCCGGTCACGCTGACGAACATCGGGACCATCGAACCGTACACGAAGAAGGAGTCCACGTTCCGGCATCCGACGACGGGCAAGTTGGAGAAGGTTCCGGCTCGCCGCTACGTTCGCTTTTTGCTGTCGCCCAGCTTGAAGACTGAACTGCGCGCGGAGTAAGATAAGGCTGTGGTGTACGTTGCACTTCGGGGTCTTTGCGGGTTCCTGACAGGGACTCCCCGCTGATCCCGGTGGACAAGGGTTGAAGTCCCTTGCAGCCTTTCTAGTTCAACCGGGGGTCTTCAGCATGGCTTTGACGGAACAGGAAAAGAACATCGTACGCCGGGCCTTCTCAATGGGTCCGGCTGCTTTGTTAGACGACGGGTACACATGGGCCAACATCGGCGATTTCCTCGCCCGCCCGGACGTTAAAGCTGAACTCGAACTGTTGCAGTCAGAGTTTAACAATCAGGACGCACTACTGACGCGCAGCAAGTTCGTCGCCAAGCGCCAACTCGCCCGGTTCGCACAGGGCGCTGTTGCCGTGCTGGGTCAGGCTCTGGCTGGTCCGGTGTACGCCCGCGACAACAAGGGCAACATTTTGATGGACGCGCAGGGCCGTCCGATCATGCAGTCAGCCCCGCCGCACGAAATGCAGTACAACGCTGCGACGCAGATTTTGAACCGTCTGGGGGTCGATACGGACAAGCCTGCTGATCGCGCGGGTGACATGAACGTTCAGCTTTTGTTCAAGTCGGGCGAGGCGTCGGCCAAGGTTCAGATCACGACCGATCCGGCGTTGCTCACGTCTGAAGAACAGGCGCTGTCGCGCGAGCGCGTGCGCAACGCGTTCGAGAAGCTGGCAAAGCGTCTGCCCGAAGCGCAAGCCAAGATCAAGGCCGCGCTGGGGAATCCTCAGCCGGAAGAAGCAGCCGCGAAGAAACCAAAGAAGAAATCCAAGGCCAAGCCGAAGCCCGTTAACACAGTGTCAACCACTACGGAGTAAAGGCTGTGGCATCGAAGGTGAAGGCAAAGAAGAAGACGTATCCCATCTCCCGCCCGGAGAATCTTAGCGAAGAGGCGAACAGGTTGTTCGACCGCATCGCCGAAGAGATGATCCACGGCGACCGCGAGTTATTCGACACGCTCTCGACGCACGAAAAGAAGACGGTCATCGACTGGCTGTCGGATGCGATAGTCACGGGTCCGGCGAACGCCGTCCACGACTTGTTCTGGGAAGTGGACTATGTCCGCAAGCCTGTCGGCATTGACGAGTTCCTTGAAAACGACGAGTACATGGGTCGCGTCTGCTCTGACTTGCATCCCCGCTGGCGTGAAGACATGCGGATCGTGCTGGGGCCGGGCAGCAAGGTCGCCGAATGGATTATGACGGGCGGCATCGGCATCGGCAAAACGACCATCGCCATGTCGGCCATCGCATACAAGATTTACTGCCTGTCGTGTTTGAAAAGCCCTGCCCGGTACTACGGACTGTTGCACGACTCTCTGATCGTGTTCGGCATTTACTCGATCACGAAGCGCCAAGTCGCCGACGCGGGTTACTTCAAGCTGCGTGGCTTCATCGACACATGCCCGTACTTCCGTCTGCATTATCCGCGCTCCCGGAAGATCGACTCCAAGGTGGTCTTCCCGGAAAAGAATGTGAACGTCATCCCCGGCTCGCAAGAACTGCACGCGCTGGGCTTGGACTTGTTCTCGTTCGCGATGGACGAAGTGAACTTCATGCGCGTCAAAAACGACAAGGAAGGCGGTAAGGCGACGGGTCAGGCGTACGACCTGTACAACGCGGTGCACGCTCGTATCCTGTCACGCTTCATGCGCCCCGGTGGAACGATCCCCGGACTCATGCTACTGATGTCGTCCCGCAACGCGCAGACATCGTTCCTTGAAGAACATCTGAAGAAGGTCAAGGGGTCGGCGAGTTCGTACGTCAGCGATTATCCGCTGTGGGAGTGCAAGCCCAAGCACCGCTTCCAGCTTCCGAAGTTCAACGTGGAAGTCGGCGACCGGATCGCACGCTCCCGCATTCTGGGTGAGGGTGATAATCCGCGTAAGGGTGCGCGCGTTGTTACGGTGCCCGGCGAGTTCAAACAGACGTTCCTTGAAGATATTGACCAAGCTCTGCGTGACATTGCTGGCGTTGCTACGTTCAACGTGTCGCCGTTGATCCGCGACCGTCAGTCGATCTTCGATGCCAGCCGGGCTGAGATGCAGCATCCGTTCACGAAGCCTGTCGTTACGCTGGACGTGCTCGACGATACGCTGCTCGACGAATACTTCATGACGAAGCTGGTCTGTAAGGTCGAAAGTTCCATTTACAAGCCGCGCTTGAATCCGGGGTGCCCGCGCTTCATGCACATTGACATCGGCCTGCGCGGTGACTGCGCGGGCATTGCCATGTCGCATATCAGCGGGATGAAGGTGAATCAGCGCGTGAACCCGGACGGGACGCTCTCGACGGTGCGCAATCCGTTCGCGGTCGTGGACTTCATGCTACGGATCGTTCCGCCGCCCGGCTCTGAAATCGACTTGTCGAAGCTGCGGGCGTTCGTGCTTTTCATCAAACGGTTGTACCCGCTCGTTCAGGTGACGTTCGACGGCTTTCAAAGCGCCGACTCCGTGCAGATTCTCAAGAAGCAGGAAATCGACGCGTGCCTGCTCTCCGTGGATCGCACTGATGTTCCGTACCTGTCGCTGCGCTCTGCGTTCTTTGATCGCCGCATCGCCTGTTACGAGTACACGCCGTTCATTGACGAAATGCTCGACCTTGAACGCGACGCCACGTCCGGGAAGGTGGATCATCCCGCGCGCGCAACGAACGGCGGCAAGGGCAGCAAAGACGTGGCCGACGCGGTTTGCGGTAGCGTGTACATGGCGCTCACCGACGAACGCTCCAAGTCGCAAACGCTCCCGGTCATCGGCGAAGACCAGATGCTCCCCGTCAAGGCCATTGATCCGGCTGACACCGCTACGATGACGATCACTCGACCCGATCCGACGAATCCTGAAGTGACTGAAATTGTCCCGGCATCAAACGTTAGACTTATTGGCGGCAAGGCTGTAAACTGGGATGTGCTTCAGGCGAACGTTGACGCATAGGATGAATCATGGCGCTTCCGCAGAATGATCCCAAAGCTCCCCCCGTGGGCCAGCCGCACACGGTAAACTGGTTTTATCGTTTGTTCGGTCTGTATGATCGGCAGTCGCATCCGTTCGACTTCGACACTGATCAGCAGAACGAAGACGCCGCCGCGAAGAAGACAGCGGAATGGTGGTCCGATCAGTTCAAGCTGGGGCAGGATCGCAAGGAACGGTATCGCATCTTCGACGAGATGGATGCGTCCGGTCTGGCCGGGGCGATCCTCGATTTGTTCGCCGAAGAAACGACGCAGATCGACTACGAAAAGGGCCGCGCGGTCTGGATCGAGTCGAAAAGCAACGAGATGATTAAGCGCGGCGACGAATGCCTGCGCAATCTCATGGTTGAAGACAAGCTCTTTGCCATCGTCCGGGGCATGTGCAAGTACGGTGATCACTTCCGCCGCCTGATTTACAGCGCCAAGAAAGGCGTGCTGGGCTGGCAGCAGGCTCCCGTCGATAAAACGCACCGCCTCGATGATCGGTACGGGCGTCTGATCGGGTTCCGTGAAGACGGGAAGACGTTCCGGGGCGCGCGCAAGCGCCCTGTGTCGTGGCCGTGGGATTATGTGCACTTCCGCATGATGGGTAAGGACGAGAACACGGGCTACGGTACGTCCATCCTTGAACCGATGTTCAATCCGTGGCGGCGGCTCATGCTGGCCGATGACGCTGTGTTAATGTACCGCCTGCGTCGCGCGCCGGATCGCAACATGGTGCTGGTCGATGTCGGCAACATGGAAGAACACGAGGCGCTGGAATACGTGAACGCGTGGCGCAAGCGGTTCCGCAAACACGAGTTCGTGGACCCCGCGTCGCCGAACTATCGCAAGCAGTACAATCCGCTCACTCCGCTCGAAGACTTCTTCATCCCGATTCGCGGCGGCGAGAACAACAGCCGGGTCGAGAATCTGTCTGGGTCTTCGAACGCCGACCAGTTATTCGACCTGAACTACTACCGCGACACGTTCTTCGGTGCGGGCAAGGTCCCGAAGGCTTACATGGGTTTCGAGGGCGACGTGAACGCGAAGGCGACGTTGATCCAGCAGGACGTGCGCTTCGCCCGCACGTGTAAGCGCGCCCGGAAGCACGCGCTGTACGGTCTGCGGCAGACGCTCGACATCCACTACACGCTGCTGGCCGACAGCGAGACGGATACGAAGTACGACTTCTCCCGCCCGGAAAACAAATACCTGATCCAGATGACGCCGATCTCGTACCTCGACGAGTTCGAACGGCTGGAACTGATTCAGTTGCGTTACCAGATCGTCGAGGCAATGGCGAACGTCGCCACGTCCATGCAGATTGACGTGCGGGTCTGGGCGACGTACATCCTGCTCGAATACGCGAAGCTGCCCGAAGACTTGGTGATGAAGCTGATCGCCAAGACGCCGGAAGGTCCGCTTGCGCCGGGTGGGATGATGCCGCCCGGTGGCGCTCCGGGTGAAGAACCTGCGTTCCCGCCCGAAGGTGGCAGCGCCAACGCGGGCGTGCCGCCTGCTGAGGCCGCGCGCTTCAAGCGTCCGATCTGGATGCAGATAACCGAAAACATGGGTAAGCGCGGCTTCTATCCCTTGAGCGAAGCAGAGAAGACGCAGATCGCGCGCCTGATGCACGAGTCGTGTGCGCTACGGAAGGTCGTCGGCGACATCACGGAGTACCACATTGACGACCTGATGAACTTCCAGACTGATCCGTCGCTGCTCCCGGTGATCTCCAAGGGCGCGGAGTTGACGGACGTGGTGAACGAAGACACTGAAGTCATCCTGCTCCGGGAAGACCTTGCGGCTCTGAAATCCGCCACCCTCAACGAAGAAAAGAAGAAATAATCATGTTTAAGGTACGCATCCCGTTCATTAGCAGAACGGTTGACGGTCAGCCGCTACAGTGGGTGCTCGAAGAAACGGCGAAACAGTGCGACATGACCCCGCATGACGTGATGATCGTCATCACGCACGTCTTGGAGAACATCGCGCGGGCGCTGACGAAGGGCTGGATCGTCCGCATCCCCGGCTTCGGAATGTTCGGGCCGTACACGTGGTGGCCGCGCAAGGCTGGCTCCCATGAGCCTGACAAAACGAAGGCGGCGCACGTGCTGCCCCGGTTCGTTGCGGCGAAGGGGTTCGTGTCGGAGATCGACGTGTCGTGCCGCCCGTCTGAGGAACGAAACAAGAAGCTGGACGTGTATCGCAAGAACCACGCGTACTACTCAAAGGCGACGCCGGATGATCGCAGGGTGTTCACGGCGATGTCAAAGTTCCGGGAGAGCGTTGTGGCCGATAAGCGCAAGCTGGGGATGGACGATAAGATGTTCAAGGTGCGGCAGTCCGCGCTTAAAAACATGGAACACTTATGATCGACGACGACTTTGATCCGTTCGTGTTCGCTCCCAGCTTCCAACTGGCTGAATCTCTGGAAGCCGGGGGCGAGTTGTTTGAGGGTAAAGCAATCGGCACAGCCAAGCTGCAAGACTTGAAGCTGATGCAGAACATTGCTTCGTTCCCCTACACGCTCGCGCCCAACGCGAACACGGAAGCGAAGAAGGGTCAGACGGTCGGTCGCCGCAAGATGCTTGAAGTTCAGCAGCGGACGAAGGCTGCGCTGCTCTCCCTGATCCTGAACTTTCAGTCCAAGAAGATCAGCGAGAGTGAGTTCCGTAAATCCGCTACGAAGACAATGAAGACGGCGTGGCGCGACGTGTACCTCGCGGGCATTCGCGCGTCCGGCGTGTCCGGTACTGGCGCGGGCAAGGGAAAGGTGCTGGTCAATCTGCACGCGATGGACGAGGGCTGGCTCAAGGGGGCCATGTCGCACGAGATGTCGTTCCTGAACGGGTTTCTCGAAGACATCGTGACGGACTCGTACAAGATGCCGCTCGAACGCCGGGCTGAGATGTACGTCCGCGCGCTCACGTCGTTTTACGAGTCGGCGCGGGTGATCGGGATGCCTGAGAACGTGCTGATCCACTGGGCGGGTCCCGGCGATAAAAAGACGTGCCTGTCCTGTCGGTATCTCTTCGAAAACTCTCCGTACACGAAACTCAACCTGCCCACTACGCCGCGCGCGGGCATGACGCTCTGCCTGACGAACTGCCGCGACCGCTTGTTTGTCCGGCGCGTTGATCTCAAGGAAGTGCAGACGCGGCTGGAAGAGTCGAAGTACACGCGCGGCGGGCATGTCGCCAATCTGCGGCGCATCAAGCGCACGGGTTCCCTGTAATGCAGGCTTTTGTCCTGCTCTGCTCGCATAACGCGGAAAATATAGTTTGACATTGTGTCATTCCCGTGTAACTTGCTTTGTGTCTGGCGGCTGAAGCTGCCGGGCCGAATGCCGGGTGCCCGGCAAGGACAACAAGCGAAGCGGGAGATGCGATCCATGTGGCTTTTCTCGAAGTACGGTTTCTTCAGCGCGGTGTGCACAAAGGAAAACCCGGAAGAGTTGAAGGTCCGGGCGCGGGATGTTGACCATCTGCGTGAACTGAAAAAGAACTTCCCGATGCTCGCGCCGTTCGAGATTTCCGAAAGTCCGAAGGCTGATTATCGCTGCCGGATGATCGTGCCGAAGGCAATCTGGACAAAGGTCTGCGAGGCGCTGGCTGAAGACATCGACTATGACAATTTCAAGTCGGGGGTCGCCGCGCATCGCGGTCGTGATGCTTACGAGCACGCGCTGCATGAAATCTGGTCGGTGATGTACGGCGTTCAGGTGCGCAAGTACGGCCAAGGGATTTATGCGTACCAGAACCGCAAGCACGGCGTGGGTGTGAAGTCGCTGGTCGATGGCGGGCTGTTCGAGCACGAGGCCGAATCGGAGCACCCTGAAACGGAAGTTGAGGTTGATCTCGATGTCGGCGATCTGGTGGCGAAAGCGACGGCTGAACCGCGCTGCAAGTGCGGGCATTCGGAGTCGCGGCACAACACACAGAACGGCGATTATGAGTGTAATGTTGTCGGGTGTTCCTGCGCGAATTACTCCCCGGTTGCGCCGAAGCGGGGCAATGTGCGGGGCGGTAAAAAGAAGGCGGCGAAGTAATTGAGCCGCGCGGCGCTCCGGGGGGTTGTCCACCCTTCTCCCCGGTGCTAACCGCGCGGTTCTTTTTTGCTTGGGGGTTGCTACAGATGGAAGGCCGCGAACTCGTCTCTGGCGAAATCTTCATCGTTGAGAATGCGATCAAGGACCCAACGTATGCGCCGTACTGCGGTCGCTGCTCCGGGTTGCATCGCATGACGCGGGTTGAGCCGTTCCTCTGGAAGCATCGCTGCGGGGCGATCCATGATTCCCGCGACACGAAAATGGTCCGCGAGCATTTGGCGGGGAAAGCGCAGGCGTAAATGGGTATCGCGATTTGGCTGGGCGTCACATTGTTGGGTGTGTTAAAGTGGGGGCCGGGTGACGAGTCTGCGCTGTGCTGCGCTCTGGGACTGGTCGCCGGGCTTTTGTACGTGAGCGCCGTCTCTCAGAAAGGGGTTGACACAATGTCACAGGAAACTGACAAACCGAAGCCAAGGCCGGGGCCGCTGGTCGAAGACGAAACGGTCGTGGGTGGCTACGACGAACAGACGGGCGCGGCGGTGATCCGGCCCAAGACGCCGGACGGTCGCGCGGACGAATCGACGCGGCCTACGGATCGCCGCGAGAAGTAACGCCAGTAAGATCGACCGCTAACTGGAAGCGGTGACGCCTGATCGTCCAGAGACTTCGGGCGCTCTGACTGGCTCGATGCCGGGGAAACCCGGCATCTTTTTTTTGTCGGAATGTGCGAAAAAAGAATTTGCGCTTTCCGTGTCACGCGGTATAAATGTCTTTGTAAACGCTGGGCAGCGCGCCCGGCGAACCGGAAACAAAGACCCTTCACTGGGTCGAGACAACGGAAAGGCAGGGCAGTACCGATGGCGAACGACAACGGCGACAAGTTGGGCGGCGAGCAGTTCGACGAGGCGATGGAGCAGGAGAAAATCGCGAAGGCGAAGGATCAGTTGCTCGATCCGAAGGGCACCGCGAAAGACAGCGAGGGCAAGGAGTTCCCGGTCTGTCTGCTGGAAATCGAAGTTAAGAAAATTCGCAACGTCACCACGCACCTGCTCCGCGTCGTAAACCCGACCGCGTACGCTGAGTACAAGGCCATGAAGCAGGCCGATGCGTCGCTGGCTGGCAAGCGCAAGGCGTACGCGTTCGCCTTCACTAAGCTGCTCGAAGTCGGTTACAACATCAGCGGGCTGTAACTTTGTGGGGGGCCGGGTGTGCGTCGAGAGGGTTCGGCGCGCGCCCGGTTTTTCTTTTGACACTGTGTTAATGAAAGGGGTGTACGATGGCGGTCAAGAAAGCTCCCGCGAAGAAGAAGGTCGATGCTCCGGCTCCGGCTGTGGTCGAGGCTCCCGCGCCTGATTCGCCGCTGGGACAGTTGGACGGCGCGCTGGTGGCTCTGCAAGGTGCGGCGGCGCACGTGACGCTGATAGTTCAGCGCGGCTGGGATCACTCGCAGCCGATCCCGTCCGATATGCTCCGGGTCGCGAAGATTTTCGAGACGGTTGAGCGGCTGGCGAAGAAGACGGGCGAGTTGATCGACTCGCTACTGAAGGCACACAAGGCCGCGAATGGCACGTACGAACCGGGCGCGTACACGGTGGTGTTCTCGTCCACTGATAAGCGGTCGCCGAAATGGAAGGAAGAAGCCGTCCGGCTGGGCCGCGAATGCTTCTTGCTCCGGCAGGAACTGGCCGAACTGCGCGGCGAGGCGTTCACCGAAGTCTGGGACGAGAAGGTGTTCTGCGCGCAGATCGTCGCGAAGTATCCGCCGTCCACTGGGTCAAGCGTTAAGGTTCTCGCGCAGGGTGAGACGGTCCAGCCTGAGTCGCAAAGCTGCTAACCGGGGGTCCCTTGAGTCAGGCGTATTGCATGTCCTGCGTTGAGACGACGCGGGCTGAAATGGTGAGCGGGTACTGTCTGCGAACGATGAAGTGCGACCGCTGTGGTCGCACTGGGGATTTGGCTCTCGTGGCGGTAAAGGATTCCAACGATGAAAAGTCTGCTCATGGCGGTCCTGCTGGCGTGCTCTCTCAGCGCCGTCCGGGCTGAGTCGGACACCGGGAAGGCGACCTACTACACTTGCGAGTCGTGTCAGCGCGAGGGAACGTCGGGCGTGTACACGGCGTCTGGCGAGCGGTACGACGAATCGAAGTTGACCTGTGCGCTGCCCCGGCGCGGCTGGGGTGGGATTTACAAGGTCACAAACCTCGACAACGATCTCTGCATTTACGTCCGGCATAACGACTTCGGGCCGGGCAAAGGTCCGCGTGCGAAGGGCGTCGTGATCGACTTGACTCCGGCTGCGTTTCAAGCTCTGGGTGGCAAGTTGAAGGACGGGATCATCAAGCGGGTGAAGTACGAGCGGCTGGACGCGGCTGAAGTCCGGGTGCTGAAGAAACAGGGTAAGCTCGCTGGAACAGAAAAATGATGCGTTGGGTAACGATCTCTTCCTGCTGGGAACTTCAAAGCAAGCCGCTACTGGCGGCATTGACTGCGAAGTTCCCGCAGTTTTCTTTTCGTTTGGGTGGTCGTGGTCGCGGCGAGTTTGCTGAAGTGGTGAACATCCACGGTCGGCTTCCGTATCCGCATCCGAATGACTTTGCGCGCGAGGTTTCTACGTTCGCAGAAGAGTGGTGCTCTAAAAATCCTGTGTCGTCTTTACTTGGGCCGAAGGAGTGATCCGTGCACTGCACTCACGAGAAGTGCTGCTGTGGTTGCGATCAGCCGTTGGAACGCCGGACGTTGAGCGTGCAGATCGCGAACGCCGGGGGCTGGGAAGAGTTTCATCAGCGCCGTCGCGAACCGCAGGCTGACTGGTGGAAGGCACGCCGCTTGAAGATGGAAGCGGAGTATCGGGCGAAGTGGGGCTGATCCGATGAAGGAAGCTGGGCGGTGCGACGGTTGTGGCGAGTCGCTTAACACGCAGACGACGGCGATCCGCTGGCGCACGGGCTACGGGCTGTGCGTCGATTGCTGGTCTGATTTTACGCCGTTCGAGCGTGTAGCTCTGGCTCTGCTCATGGATATCCGCGATAAGGTCCACGGCGAAACGGAGCCAACGGCGGAACCGCACAGGGCGCTCACTCTGGCGGCTCCGGTCGATGAAGGCGGGTCTGGGCCGGATAAGGCTGAGAAAACGTCACCACGTCGCGCTGGACGCTCGCGCGAGCCTAAGCCTGTGCGGGTGTCTGAGGAAGGTCATAAGTTCTATGACCGAAAGGCGATCCCGGCGAAATGCCCCTCGTGCGGCTTTCCGCTGCGGGAGAAGGACGGGCGGTACGGGCCGTTCTTTGGTTGTACCAATTTTCCGAACTGTCGGCGCACGTTTACCATCGAGGTCCCGGCGTCTCCGGCTCAAGCTCCGGCTGCGTCGGATTCTCCGTACTGAGGGTTGTATTTATGGCGAGCGTTACTACGGTGCTGGCGAGCGAGTTCCTGAAGCGGGGTCCTCGCCCGGTTCCGTCTCTGCGGGTCGTCCCGCGTCCGCGCCGGATCGGCGTGCGTAAGCCGCTGGGTGAAGTGATGGAAGGGCCGGACGGCGTGGTGTATGTTTTTAAGGTCGAGGAACTGTGGAAGCGTGTCCGGCGCTGGGCGCGTCGCAACGGCAAAGAGTACATCCCGACGTATGGCGTGAAGGGCGTTGCGCCGACATGAGGGTATTACATCAACGTCTGGTTCAGACGACTCCGGGTTAAGTTCGTGCACGGTACGATTAATATGTGGGAAGAGAATAACGCTGACGGCACCGACACGGAGTGGGTGGCGAGCTACCGAAGGGAATGACACAATGTCAAAGAAGAAAACGCGGGCGAAGGGCGGCTCCCGTCTTCTGGGTGTGGCTGGCTCTGACGGGCATACGCGGATCACGAACGGGCCGGGGTACACGTTGTCGGGCGGCGATAAAGAAACCCACGAGCGAATGCAGACGACGGCGGAAAAGTTTAACGAGCAGCTTCAGAAGAAGGGCAAACGGCTTGAAGACATCGGGCCGTCTGAGTTCCGGGACATGATTGGAGACGCGCAACGATGATAACGAAATCGAAGACGGAGAAGGTTCACCCTGACCAGATGGAGTGTCTGGTTATGGTGTTCAAGGAAGGCACGCCTGCGATCCAGATGCAGATGCACGTGGACTACATCACGCAGTGGCCGGAGATGTACTCGTGCCAGCCTGTCAAGCCGGACTCGAAGATGGAGTGGGTGCGCCGGATGTTCCTGATCCGCTGCACGAAACAGCAAGTCGGCGGCGTCCCGGTCGCGACGTACCTGATCGACCGCATGAAGCAGTACCCGTTCGTGGCCGACTGCTATGTCCATGAGCGCGTGTTGACGAATCCAGCGGCGGGTTCTCCGAAGGCCAAGGCCAAGCGCAAGGCGTCGTAATTTTTTTTTGTTCTCTGGGAGCTACTACGATGACGGACTATGTGGCAGGGTTCCTTTTCAGCGAGGATCGAAGTCAGGTGGTGTTGATCCTCAAGGATCATCCCGAATTTCAGCGCGGGAAGTTCAACGCTATCGGCGGCAAGATCAGGCCGGGTGAGTCTCCGTTTCAGGCGATGCGCCGGGAGTTTCTCGAAGAAGCGGGTGTGGACATCCCGGAAGGACTCTGGGAACCGTCCGTTCTGCTGGCGGGCGACTGCTGGCGGGTCTTCACGTTCGCGGCGTACGGCGACGTTCGCAAGGCACGCACTACCGAAGCCGAACAGGTGTACACCTTCCCGGTGTCGCACGTGTCGAATCTGCCGACGCTGCGGAACGTGCCCATGTTGATCGCGCTCTGTCTCGACGTGACGATCCACAAGCCGATCCTGTTGACGGACGCAGAGATCAGGAAGACGCCCGCCGACGTGACGAATGTGTTTCACAGGTTCGCGATGCCGTCTGAGGGGCCTGTGCTGGTCTCGCCGCCCGGCGATCCCGACGACGCGATGCACGGTTGACACAAGGTTAACGCAAAGGAGCGCACGCGATGGGTGTCCCGATTCGCAAAGGCAAAGTGACTACGGGGGTGGTGGGCAAGCTCGCCGCTCTCAAGTCGTCCCGGTTCGACGTGACGGAGCCAGCGCCGCCAGCGAAGCGCGGGGGTCATCGGAAGCCGGGCCTGTGGTTCTCGAAGATGAAGGTCGAAGTGCAGACCGTGAAGGGGCAGCACAAGTCGCCGTGCTGGGTCTGCGAGGAAAAGCCGAAGGATCGGCGCTTGGCGGTCATGCAGGGTTCGGGGCGGCACGGCTGGACCGAAGTGTACTGCATCGCCTGCGGACTACAGTGGCTTCAGAACAAACGCAAAGAGGCCGCGAATGCGTGGGAGTTGCTGGGCACCGGGTCTGGCTGTATCCGCGAGGATTTGGTGTACTCCGTTAAACGGGGCGGCGAGACGCTCTCGATCCCGCAGCCGAAACGGGCCGACAAAGCAAAGGGTGAGGCCGATGACGGGCAATGATTTTCTGCGGTTCGAGTTCATGTCGATGGTGGACATTTATCTCGTGAAATCGCCGCACATTCAGTCGCTCACGGCGCTGAACATCTTCGATCAGGCGCGCTTCGTGGACCCGGACTGCCTTGACACGACGAACTTGATGGAGAAGGTGGTCGAGTTCTGTGACTACTACCGGGAACAACTGGCTGCGAAGAAGGCGCGGACGGCGTTCGAGAAGCCGCGCCCGCTGTGGATCAAGTTCATCTACGAAACGTGAGTGTGACGAATGCCTCTGAACGTATCACCGGACAAGTTCGACGACGTGGAGATTCTTGTGCGGACCTTCCCGTGGTGGAAGCGGGCGGTCGCGTGGTGTCTCTGGAAGACACCGATCCGGCTGCTGCTCCGGCGTCGCTTTGTCAATCCGTATGGTTTCGTAATTGGCATAGTGCGAGTAAAAAATTCCAACCCGCCGCATAATGCGAAAAAATAAGTTGCGTCCCTGTAAAAATTAGCTAACGTTCGTTTTGGCGATTGCCGAAACGGCATACAGGAGATTGGCTACATAATGCCCAAACCCTTGATCTATTTGGACATGGATGGTGTCTGCACCGACTTTGTGTCAGCCGCGCTCCGGCTTCACGGCGTGGAGCCAGAGGCGTTCCTCGCCCGGTGGCCTGAAGGGCAGTTCGACATGGCTACGGTCATGGGTATCTCTCAAAACGCATTCTGGAAACCGATAGGCAAAGCCGGGCATGAGTTCTGGACCGGGCTTGAGGCGTATCCGTGGTTCATTGAGTTGTTCGGCGTCTGCAACCAGATCGCGGACGTGGCGTTCCTCACGTCGCCGTCACTCGACCCGTTCGCCGCGTCCGGTAAGGTCGCGTGGCTTCAGGAACGGTTCGGAACCGGGTTCCGCGCCTACAACATCACAAACCAGAAGTGGCGCTGCGCGCGTCCGAACGCGATCCTGATTGACGATCATCCCGATCACTGCACGGAGTTTCGTGAGCACGGCGGGCAGGCTGTTCTTTTCCCGGCGATCTGGAATAAGCGCCGCCCGAAGGGTTCGTTCCCGCTCGCGCTGGTCATCAGCGAAATTCGGGCTGCGGTCAGAAAGGTTTCCTAATGGGTCTGCCAGTGAAGAAGACCGGGGTGACGACTCCGGTTCGGAAGGGTCCGGCTGTCGTGGCGGCTCCGGCTAAGGCTGCTACGACGCTCAATCGCACGGTGCCGGACAAGGACACGAAGCCGCCGTACCACGTGAACCAGTGGGGGAAGATCAACGATCCGCACTGGTTCGATGTCCGGCTGCTGGTCCCGCGTGCGTCAGGTGAGGGGCATGATTGCCTGTTTGTGGCGGTGAAGGGAGACACGCCAGAGAAACGGGCTGAGGCGCTGAAGACGGCGTTGCTGCGGATCGCGAACATGCGTGAAGCCATTGCTGCGGAGTACCTGAAGTTCCTCAACGAAGGGTCAGACCGTTGACATTGTGTTAACGAGACGGTTGTAAGCTGGGGGCGGAAGGCAATGTTCATCATAAGGGTGGTTAATGAAGGCGAAAGTCACCGTGGTGTCGGAAGAGGACGGTGCGCAGCTACAGATTGAGGAACGTGAGTCTTCTGTCACGCTGCGTCTCGTGGATTTTGAAACGAATGGGATGGTCGCAAATATAACGTGTCGGAAGGGTATCGCTCTTGAGTCGTTCCGGGGGTTCCTGCGAAGTCTGTCTGCCTGCGAAGACGTTTACACGGAAATGCTCGAAGGGCATCTGCGCAAACCAGACCCGAAGCAGAAGGTGCGCTCTGGGTCGCTGAAGGATCGAATGAAGAAAGGTCAGGTAAATGGAAAAGGAAGGCAAGGGGTTCTTTCTGACGCTGCCGAAGGCGAACGATACGGTGGTGGGGCCGCTACCGAACCGCCTGCATCTCGTGTCATTTACGGGGTCGCATGGGGTCGGAAAATCGACACTGATCCGGGAGTTGCACAAGCGGTTGAATAACATGGGCGGGGACGTAAATGCGTTGATCGTCCCGTCCGCGTCGTCGGTCTGGTTCTCGCAGCAGCAGACACAAACGCCCGAACTGAAAAAGTACGACGATCTCGACACTCTGACGCTCCCGGCGTCGGCTCTGGTCACGGGTGTCAGCACGGCTCCGATCCAAGACGTTACGCTCCGGGTGAAGATGCAGGTTGAGTTGCCGACCGTTATGCGTGGGCTGATCGCCGATCAGGTGTCGTACGTCCACGAGCACGTCCCGGCTACCCGGCGCGGCGTTCAAACGTATCTGCTCGTGGATCGCTGGTTCGTGGACATCATGGCGTACACGAGCCTGAAGGTGCAGGACCCGGTGCTCGCGCGTGATATCAACAATGAAGCGCGGTCGCAGGAACGGCAGTTGTTCCAGTGGCTGCTACATCAGTGCATCACGCACGGGCACCAGCTTTACATGACGCACGTGCTGATCCCGGCGAAAGCCTGCGACTTCAAGGCCGCAGACGACAAGCCGAACCGTGGAACCGACGACGCTCGCAGTTGGGAGTTCTTTGCGGATCGGCACGTGTTCGAGACGATGATTCCGTCGCGGGTGATGTCGATTTCGCGCTCGCCTCTGGAAGAACGGGTGAGTGACGTGCTCGCCCGGATTCAGACGCCGTACGCTGGCAAGGAATGGATGGGCGGCTGATCGGTCGCTCTGTTTTTGGTGGGGACTTTTTTAGAAGGGGATTCCATGAATTTGATTGACCCGAATATCCGGGCGCGGCTGGTGTACGACGGGCAGTACCTGAACGTCCCGGACGAGATGAAGCCGAAGTGCGCTGACTTCCGGGAACTGATGGATCGCAAGAAGCAGCTTCAAGGATCGAACGAAGAGAAGCTGTGCGAACTGGCTGGGCGCATCTGCTACGATTCGCTGGGCGGGGGCCGGAACAGCGAGGCGTACTGGCAGCATATCCGGGAAGTCGGGCATCTGTCGGTGATTGAGCACGCGCGCTTCACCGTCGCCTTTGACATCCGGTCGCTGGCTGACGCGCTCGCGTTTCTGAACCGCAAGGGCGTGTGGGTGAACATCGAAGAGAACCATCTCCCCGCGCACGCGAACGAACCGGACACGTTGCGGGCCACGGTGAATCTGCGCACGCTGCTCGAATGGAACAAGTGGACGGAGCGCATCGGCGGGCCGTACAAGTCCAACGGTGATCGCGTGGGGCAGGCGCTGTACTCCGTCGTGCAGCCGTTCGTGCCGCTGATTCTGCCGATTGATGATCCGCGCGTGGTGCCGCAGGGCAATTCGATGCGTCTGCCCGCCCGGCTGGTCGCGCCGAAGGACAACGAAGAACGGTACGTGTCGTTGTACCTCTCCGGCTCGCGCGGGTTCTCGCATGAGCAGGTCCGGCACCGGATGTCGATGTCCCAGCGCAGCACGCGCTACGTTGACGAGAACGAATCGCCGTACGTCGAGCATCCGAACACGGTTCAGTTGCTCGACCGCCTCAACCGTAACGAAAGCCGGGGGCAGTACGAGAAGATCAAGGGGGCATTGGACAAGGCCAAGGATACGGCGCGCGAGGCGTACGTCCTGCTCGCGGCGCAACTCGAATCGGCTCTGTTCGACCAGATGGTCGTGCAGAAGGGTGTTGATCGGATCGAAGTCGAGGCCGACCGGAAGCTGATGGTCGCCATGTGTAAGAGCACGGCGCGCAAGCAGGCGCGTGGTGCGGCTCGCGGGTATCTGGGCAACGCGCTACTGACCGAAATGATTTACACGGCATCGGTCGCTGAGTGGCGTGGGATCATCGCGCTCCGGCTCCACGAGGCTGCGGACGCGGAGATTCGCGTGCTGTACGCTGAAGTGCTGCGGGAGTTGAAGCGGTCGCAGTACGCGCGGGAGTTCAACGACATGAACATGATCCCGTCGCCGGACGGGCTGGGCTGGGTTCTGGGCGAACCGCGCGAGCAGTAACCGGGCAAGACAGCGGCGTGGCGTGCCGGGGGCCTAAGCCAAGGCGTCTCTCCCCGGCATACAAAAACGGCTCGTGCACGGGCTTCATGCGTCACAGGCTAAGTGAGGGCGATAACGCGGAACTGGTGAGCACGTTTGGTCGGCGACCGTGGTAAACCGGAGCACCCGGTACGAGTCGCCGACCCGCTGTCTTGAAAGGGTGGAAACATGATCGAAGTCGTGGTGAAGGCTCCAAGCAAAGGCGGGAAGACGACCGTGGCGCAGGTGATCTTGCAGGCGCTACAGAAGTACGGCGTGGCGAACTTGAAGGTCTCCGACCCGGACTTGAACCGGAATTTCCTGCGCCCGGAGAAGGTCGAACTGGCAATGCGGAACTTGGTCGCGTCCGGGCTGTCGGTGGAACTGGCGACGGAGCAGACTCCGAAGCCGACCGCGCCGCCGCCGTCGTATCCGCCCGGCTTGTACAAGCTCCGGCTGATCCTCGCTGTCCTGTCGTTCGCTGAAGACGAGAACGATCCTGAGCCTGTCCGCATCAAGTGGGTTTCGCGGGACGTGTTGGTCCCGGTCGCGCACGACGGTCTGGTTCTGAAGGTTGGCGGGCGGGGTTGGTTGCTCGATTACACGGAGTTTGACGTTGACCGCTCTGAGTACGTGTCGGTTCAACATCTCTGTGGGTGCAAACACACGGTCGAGTCGCTGCTGAAAGACGGCTGGCAGCGCGTGTGCGACTTGCGGAGTGAAGACATCGACCGCTACAGCGCGCTGGTGCTTGAGCAGCACGGCCAGTGTGTGCTAGAAAATGTTCAAGCCAGTCTGAACGTCGATTCTGAAGACGACGAAGAGGAAGATGAAGACGGGGACGGCGAAGGGCCGAACCTGAACTGAAGCGAGGGGATCAAATGGCAAACGATACGTTGTCGAAGTTGCTGTCGTCGATGGACCTGCCCGCGCACAGAAAGATGTCCCGGTCGCCGGACAATCTGCGCTGGCTTTTGAAGAACTTGGGCGCTAGAAATTCGCAGAACCCGAACTACAACGCCGCGCTCGCGGAAGTGCGGGCTGAAGCTGAAAACCAGAACGTGTCTGTCTGACCATCGGTCAGGCGAAGGGGGTCGAGTGGCAAAAAATCATACCATTTCCGGGGTGATCGCGGTCGGTGGCGCGCAGCAGCCGCAGACGCCGCCTAACACCACACCGCCACCGCCGAACGCGGCGGGCGGGCCTGTCCGGTTCGTCTTCAAGTCGGAGCAATACTACGATCAGCGGGGTGGCCGCGTTGAGCACCGCGTACTGATCTCTGGCGCGTTCCCGCCGAACTGCCCGCCGTTCTGGGGGCACGTGACGGTGCGCGTGGAAACGCCGGAAGGACTGCTGAACGAACAGATGCAGTTCCCGATTGAAGGGGCTACTACGCTTGAAGAAGCGTTCGCCCGGTTCGAGCCTGCGTTGCAGGCCGCTGCCGAACGACGGCGGCAGGAATTGATGAAGCGTTATCACGGGCCGCAACTGGCCGTACCGGGGGTGAACATGCCCGCTGGGATGCGTCTTCCGCCCGCTCCCCAGAAGAAGTCGGGCCTGATTATCCCGCCCTAGTATTTTCTCGCGCTCTCCAAGAAAGAAGTTGCAATATGCCGCGTCATGCGGCATATTTGTTTTTGACACAATGTCAAAGGGGGGCAGCGATGCGCGAAGTCTGGGTGGTTCTCGAAAAGTCTTACTCCGACCGCTCGCTGGAAGATGTCGCCGTGGTCGGCGTGTATGACGATGAAGTGGCTACTGAGATTCTCGTCGCGGAGCGTGTCTCTGCGTACATGCGGGCCAATCCCGGCGTGAAGGCGGTCCATACCGCGCCCAAGCCCGGCGAGTGGGTTGTGACGTTCAGTGGCGCTGACGACGCGCCTCTGCTTACGCTTTTACGCCTGTCCCGGATCGTCAACCGTACGACGGAATGAAATGGGTGCGTGAAGGGTTAACACAATGTCAAAGCTCAAAGAGAAAATCGAGAAGGTGAAGCGGCCCCGGATGACGCTGCTGTTTATTCGCATGGGCTGGTCCCCGTCGAAGAAGCCGCTGCAAATCTGGTATCGCCTGAATGGCGAGACGCCGGAAGAACAGCGTCAGTCGTACGACAGCTACGATGATGCGCGGGAGATGGCGTTCAGTCCCAAAGGGATGCCGCCTGTGTCGCCCGGCATGACGTACACGTTCGAGTTTAACCCGGACAATCCGGGTTCGATTTACCCGTCGTCCCGGCACTTCGCCGGGGTGTTCAATCACGACAATGTGACGGAGTGGCTGGCTCAATTCGAGGCGTTCAAGACGGCTGCGAAAGTTCGCCGTCAAGAGACGCAGGCCAAGCACCGCAACATCTTCGAGAACCTCGATCCGTTCCGGCGCGCGTACCGGAACCTTCCAGCCGATCAGGGCGCGGCGCTGCTCGCCCGGATGATCCAATACGTTCAGGGGTATAAGCGATGAATGCTACGTACCAAACGTCTCTGCTGCCCGGTTGGGTTCTCATGAACGAGACTCACCGCCCAGAGTGCGAAGAGTATCATCAGTCGTGGTCCTGTATGTTCCGCCGTGAACGGGACGGGTTCATCGCGCATGGCCACAGCAATGAATCGTCGCAGCAGGCGCTCGCGAATGGAATCGTTGCGGCGAAGAAGCGTGACGAGTTTGACGCTCTGCTGCCGCTCGACCGGGTGAAGTTCATGCTTGCGGGTTGTGCGCGAGGGGATTACCTGAATCCCCACCAGATGACAGATGCTCTGCGGGCCTTTGTGGAGCACTTGGAGAAGAAGCCGTGAAACCGAAGCGAAACAAACCAGTTGACTTGCTTAAGTTCGAGAAGCTGCTTGCGAAGGCGAAGGACCGCGCTGATCTGTGCGGTCAGCTTGTGTACACGGCATTCGGGCTGGGCGTCGTCACGATGGTCGGGCCAGCTAAGACGCTGGTCGCCCGGACGTTGATGCCGTGCCACGGTGCTCTGTGCAAGAACGACGTGGTGGTCTTCATCGGCATCGGCTCTGCGTTCGGGTATTGCTACGATCCGAAGTCCGGGCGGCACTTGGCGAACCTGCGCGATCATGTCGTGACGTGTGAGCAGTGCCAACGGCAAGAGCGTTTCCCGCGTACCAAGTGCGACAGCGCGTACGCCTTTTTCTGCGTCGAATATAAGCCGCGCATTCACCGCTTGTGGCTGGACGAGAATTTCGTGTGGGACCGCGAGTTCCATCTCCGAATGCTCCGTCCCGGCGACAAGGATGAAGCGGCGGCTCACCTGAACGAACTGCGGCGTGGTAAACGGGAAGGCATGGACGGTGCCTGCGTGCAGATGTTCGATCTGATTCCGCAAGGGTTCATCCAATGGCCGGAGTAACGCAGCTACGGACTCAAGTGCTGGGCAATCACCTGCGGGTCTGGCGGGAAGATGGCCGGGACGGCATCTCGTGGGATGAACTGCAACAGGCGAAGAACGATGCGTGGGGTGAGCACGCCACCGCCGTCGAAATTTATCCACCGCAAGACGAAATGGTTAACGAGGCAAATATGCGTCACCTGTGGCTGATCGAACACCCTGAGAAACTGCCGTCATTGTATCGCCGGGGGGAGAAAGAAGGGTGCGCTACGACGAGTCCTTAGTCGCTCAGGTCGCTTTCAAGACGACGGGTGCGAACGCGCACACCGTCCGCTGCGTCGTAATGAATTATATCAACTGCTCCGCTCTGTCCGAAACCGAAAACGTCCCCGCTGAAGCCCGCCTCAGAATGCTCAACCGCGCCATTGAACTTGAGCGCCAACTTCGCGTGCTGGTCGCCACCGGGTCACTGCCGCCCGGTGTGGATCGGTATGCTTCCAGCAACGCTCTGCCCGCCGTCAAGGCTTAACCGTTTTTCGTTGGATTCCCGCCCGGTTTTGATACACTTTCCCCTGTGAACTACTACGGGCGTGAACAGGTTTCGACGGGACAATGGATCGAGGGCACGGCGTGTCGAGGTTGTTCGGCGGCCTCGTAAAAAACCGAACAAACGTTTAAATGCGAATCCCTTCGCACAGCAGTCCCGCGTCGCGGCCTAATAACCCGCGATCCGTGGTTCGGGAAGCCCCGCCTGTGGCGTCCCGAACTGCGCAACCGAAACAGGCTGGCCGATCCACTCTCTGTCCGGGGGTGGTTCGGTGAGATAACCGGGCTGGCTCTTACCGGGCGTGCTGGGCACCGCTGGGTGGGAGCGAGAAGGAAACAAGTAGGCCAGCTACACACGTAGATGTACTTCGTGAAAGGTCTTCGGACGCGGATTCGATTTCCGCCACGTCCACTTCAAATCGGTGCGGCAGTCCGCAGGTCATCCTAAGCCTTGGGCCGGGAACCCTGCGGACGGCACCCCAGATAAAACGCGAGGGCTTAAAGATGCTGACGGAAACGGAACAGGTGGACGAAGCGGGCGTGAAGCGCATGGTGAAGAAGCGGTCGCAGGGTGATCGTCTCAAAGCCCGCCGCTACTACAAACAGAACAAGCGCCGCATCAAGGCGATCCGCACGGGCAAGATTCGCGTGCGCCTGACCATGAACCAGAAGAAGGCCGTCGCCGCCCGGAAGCGCACGGGCCAGTACAATCGCATCGCGAAGCTGTACAACAGCGCCGACCAACTCCCCGCGACCGTGCTGGGTGAGATCGCGCACTCGAAGGACTACATTAACACTGTGTTAGAGGTTGCCGCCGCGTTCAACGATAAGCCGGACGCGCGTGAGTTCGCGAAGTTCTTCCTCGACCGTGACCCGGTGTACTCCAACACGAAGGCCGGGCTGCACGCGCTCATGTTCGAGAACTGGCTGGCCGACGAAGCCGACAGCATCTACGGAAAGCTGATCGAGACGCACGTGTCGCCCGCCGAAGAGAGCTTCCTCGCGATCTTCGAAGGCAAGCTGACCGACGAGGAACGGAAGCTGGTCAACGAGAAGGCTGAGTTCATCAAGGCTGAGATGCTGCTCGAAGCCGGAGCCATGATCCCCGACGAAGGCGAAGTGTCGGACGTGACGATCATCGAGTGCTTCCCGGTCAAGGGTAAGCACTACGAACCGAAGGACGACGAAGCGTCCGCTCCCATCGACGCCCCGAAGCCGGAAGATAAGCCGACCGACGAAGCCCTCACTGAAGGCGTCCGGTTCGAGAAGACGATCCGGGCCACGGACGCAACGCTGAAGGCGCTCGTGTCGTCCAACAGCGACTTCAAGGACATTGACCCGGCGCTGGCTTCGCTGGCTGGCACGGGCGGCACGAAGTACAGCCTCGTGACGGACGGCACGGTGGGCGTGATCGTCAACGCGGAAGGGTACGACTATCCCCGCTACAAGTCCCCGCGCATGATGATGACGATCATCAACAAGCTGACGCCGGAGCAGATCGAGAAGTGTGTGGGCCGGAAGGAGAACTTCCCGCCGAAGATGCTGGTCCACGATCCGGTGTCGCTCGACCGCCTCATGCAGATGTTCGAGGGCGTCAACGAAGGCCGCGTGCTGCCCACTGAGAATGAATCGTACGGCTTCTACGGAACCTGCATCACGGCAGGGAAGACGGAAGCCGAAGCGAAGAATCTCTGGGATGAAGCCAGCAAGGGGCTGAAGAAGCTGAACCCCAAGGCGACTCCCGAACAGATTCGCGACTTCCTCGACTCGCGCATCGGTCGCCATATCGCCGATCAGGTCGCGGGGGATAACAAACCCGTTGACACTGTGTTAAAGGAAAAGTGGGTCGGCAAGGACTTCAGCAAGTTCGTCGGCACGGGGAAGGTGCGCGGCTTCGGGGAAGGAACCGACACCGTCACCAAAGACGACGGTAACGATCTGGCGGAAGAGATGGGCCGCTACGAGTCCAGCAAGCTGAACGTGAACGAAGGGGGCGACGACGAGGAAATCACCCGCCTCACGTTCGGGAAGATTCCGGCGTGGAAAGAGTTCGAAGCCGCGTTCGATGACCGCGTTGAAGGCAATGGCTACAATATCAAACTCAGCAGCAGCGATTCCAAGGCGGCTGAAGGAACCAGCATCGGGGATGGACGACTGAAGGCACCCGCGCTGTACAAGGGCATCAAGGAACTGATCGCGAAGGGCGACGAAGATGCGGACGACCTCGCCAGCAGCATCCTGTACACGCTGGGCTTCGAGTGGGTGTGAGCTTGATCCCTGCTCCAAGCTCCAACACACTAAACGTACCCCACTCTCCAAGCTCCCCGGTCAAGCTCAAAGAAGGCCGGGGAGAACTGCTAACCGGACACCTGACTCCAACCACTAAACTCAAAGGAACCTGCCGATGCCTAAGCCTGTCACGAACGAAACCCCCGCGCTGTACGAAGTCCAGAAGACCAAGCTCAGTAACCTCAAGCTCGATCTCGAACGGTGCCTGTCGCACTACGATGCGTGGGTGGTGGAAGAACAGGATAACGGTAAGGCGCTCGTACAGGTCCCGCTTAACGGGAAGACCCATCTGGCGTATCTGAATCTCCCCTACGAACACGTGAAGGCCACCATCGACGAGAACGCGAAGACGTATGCCGATCTCCCGGAAGAGTTCGATACGGTGATCGAGAAGTGGCTGGTCGAACAGGTCAAGGACCCGACACTGTGTGAGCAGGACGTTGTGTTAAGCGGCCTGAATGAAGGGGTAGGAGCCACCAGTAGGTATACCGTAAGGTCAGCAACGGTCGCGCGCTCGTGTTCGCTCCGGCAACTGGCTGAAGGGAAGGCTCAGGCGAAGGCCACTACGGGATCGAACGACGAGGCTAAGGCTGACGATCTGCCCGCCCGGTTCCGCAAACGCAAAGGGGTGAAGTCGATGGAAGAAGTCTTCCCGGAGTCCGGCGTTGACATTGTGTTAATCGAATCCAAGGCCGCGCTGGCTTACCTGTGCGCGGCTGAAGTGTACGACGGCGGCACCCTGTCGCCCCAGCGGTCGCGTGAGTTCCAGCGCATCTGCGGGCTTGGCCTGCGTGAAGCCAGCGCGGTGCAGATCGGGGACCGCATCGTACTACCGAACGGGCTGACGATGCGTGTGGTCGTGCTCTCCCCCGACGATCTGAACAACATCAAGGCTGAGGGCGGCAAGCTCTCCCCGGAGCGCATCGTCGATCTGATGGAAGCTGATCCGCTGGCTCCGAAGAAGAAGGACCACTCCACGAAGGAGAAGGACGGCGAGTTCAATTTCGAACTGAAGGACGTGCAGGACTACTACGACATCCAGATCATCCAGTCCGTCGATCAGGGTGAGGCGCTGCGCAAGACTGAACTGAAGTTCGGCGTGAAGGGCAAGCTCACCGTCTCCCCGGTTGGCGTCATCTCTGTGGACGGGCTGCTGTCCGACAAAGAGCAGGCCGAACTGGACGCGGAGCAGGCGGCTAAGGATGCGGAGAAAGAAAAGGCCGCTGCACAGGCCAAGGCTGACGCGGACGCGCAGGCCGCGAAGGACCATGAGATCGAACTGGCGAAGGCGTCGTCCAAAGGTGGCCCCAAGGTGGTCATCCAAGCGGACAAGGACGGCGATGGTAAGCCGGACAAGCCGAAGCCTACTACGAAGCCCAAGCCGACTGACGAAGCTGAGTTCCGGGTGGGCAAGAGCATCCCGGCGTTGCAGGGCTGGTCGTCTGCCAGCGCGTACGCCGTGGTGGACGGCAAGGGCCGCAGCGTCCGCAAGCACACGTTCCAGTTGATCGGCAAGGGCACGTACACGATTGTCTGGAACGCGGAAGGCAAACGCGATCTGATGTTCAACGGCCAGACGATCAGCGTGCACGAGACGCCGGAAGAAGCGGTCATTGCTGCCCGGACTCACGCGAAGTCGGTGAAGGAAAGCGTGGCCGTCGAAATGGCGCGCATCGCTGGTGTGCGTCTGGGCGGGAAGCGCGTGGCTCACCTGACCGAAGGCGTGACGCTCCCGGAACCCATCGCGGAACGTCTCTTCACGGTCGAGGAACTGAAGGCCAAGGCTACTACGCTCCCGCTGTACAAGCTGGACGAACGCCTGAGTCTGGCGAAGCTCGCTGCCCGGCGCGGTGAAACGCTGGATCAGGTGATGCAGAACACCGACGAGGCTCTGAAGTATGCCGGGATCATGGTCGGTGACGAACCGCGCGCGTTCTCCCTCGACGAACTGAAGATCGTGTACAAGGCGAAGAACCCGAAGTACGACATCGGCTTTGACGAGTGGGTGTCGGCCCACTGGAAGCGCGCCAACGAGAACGCGACGCTGACGTGTCCGAACTGCAATGGCACCGACGCGGTGTCCAAGACGGAGAAGGGCTACTACTGTGACGCCTGCGACAGCGCCTTCTCCGTGAACGAAGTGTTCAAGCCGATCAGCGAGTCAGTGACGGTGCGTGAGATCGCCGAACGCGATAGCCGGGCGCTCGCCTCTGGTCCCGGCCCGGTCAAGGCGTCTGACGAACCGCTCGCCAAGCGGTACACGACGTTCCTGAAGCGTGGCAACACGTTCAGCCCGTCCGGCCCCGTGGTGGTGGCTGAGAAGCTGGACGCTTGCCCGTACGAGATCGTGCTCACGCCGTGGGGTGTTGAGTTCACGAAGGTCAAACCGAAGACGGACGAGCTACTGAAGTTCGAGTCGTCGGTGATGAACGAAGTGGTCAAAGAGGTTGACCGCTTCTGGGAGCGCCAGCAGAACTATGCCGATCTGGGTCTCATGCACTGTCGCGGCATCCTGATGTACGGCCCGCCCGGCTCCGGCAAGTCGTGTGCGCTACAGCAGGTCACGGAGATGATGGTCGAACGCGGGGACGTGGTGTTCTTTGCCAACAACGTCGAAGCGATCACTGAGGGCTTGAAGGCGTTCCGTGAAGTCGAAGAGAAGCGCCGCGTCGTGGTGTGCTTCGAAGAGGCTGAGGCGCTGGTCCGGTACAATGAACGCGCGCTGCTCCGGCTGCTCGACGGTGACGCGAAGGTGAACAACGTTCTGTATCTGGCGACGACCAACTACATTGACCAGATCAGCGAGCGTATGCTGCGGCCCGGTCGCTTCGATAAGAAGATTTACGTGGGGCACCCGCCGCTGGCCGGGCGTCTGGCTTACCTTGAGCACAAGCTGAAGGGTGCCAAGCTGGCCGAAGACGGCACGATCAAGGAACTGGCGAAGGCTACGGAAGGTCTGAGCTTCGGACACATGCGAGAGTTGCTGGTCGGCGCGTTCGCAATGGGGGAGCCTGTGAAGGACGTACTCGCCCGGCTGAAGGAAGGGATCGGGTCCATGAAGGCCAAGCTGTACGGTGAGCGCGTGACTGAAGCCGTGCAGTCGCTCGACGAGTCGGCTACTACGGCGCAGTGCTTCGCGTGTGACGCTGTGTTAAACGAAGCGGTCGAGAGCAAGTATGCGCTTTGCCCGGCGTGCGAAAGCAAGATCGACGAGGCTGAGTTGTCCGACGAGACGGCGCGTAAGTTCCTCGTGCCGGGTAAGTCCGTGGTGATCGACAACGTGTGGTGGACGATCAAGAACCGCGACATCGACGCGAACAAGGTGACGCTGCGCGTGTCGGACTGGGCGATCAAGGACGGCAATAAGCCGGGGACGAAGGACGTGTCGTTCACCGATCTGGTCGCCAAGATTCGCAAAGGGACGTGGGGCGCGCGCATCAACGGTAAGGCGATTGGCAAGCAGCAGGACCAGACCGTGCGCGCCAAGCTGCGGGCGAAGAACGGACTACGGAAGGCTCCCGGTACGCCGGACGTGAAGGAAAGCGAGCCTGTCGTCATCGACTTCTGCGAAGCCACGCTCCCGGCGCTGCTCGCGCTGTACACCGTCGAAGGCATGAAGGGGATCGACGAGGGCGACACGTTCACTCCCGACGCTGTGCGTGACTACGCAACGAAGGCCGCTGACATTGTGTTAAGCGGAAGCTGGTCGAAGGGCAACGCGAAGGAGCACAAGCTCTGCCGGGAAGTCCTGAAGTCCACCGGGCTGACGAAGGTCTTCGAAGAGATGGACAAGGCTGCGCAGGAACTGGACTGGGACGGCGGCGGTGAAGACCTGACGAAGCCGGAAACGGATCGGCTTGAGAAAGCCTACGAAGCGGTCAAGGAACTGGCTGAGAAGGCGAACGCGGTGATCGAGGCGGCGTATAACCGTCTGCGGGACTGGTCGGAGAAGAAGCTGCGCGTGTCCGGCAAAGACCTGAAGATGGACGCGGCGCTTGAGTCCGATCAGGCTCTGGTCCACGTGCTCACTGTGAACGGTGTTCGCTCCCTGCTCTCGAAGATCATGCGCGCGCGTCCGCTGTAACCGGGCGCGCTGGGCTGTCTGTCTCACACAAACCAACCTGAAGGGCTACTACGATGCTCGAACTGAAGATGCCGACCGCGAAGGAATGCGAGAACAAGTCCTTCGGGTCGTCCGGGGTGCTTTCGATCACGCTGGCTGACGGGAGCGCGCCGCTCGACGGGTATCCGCTGGCGGTGTGCACGCTGTACCGCGTGCAGCTTGCGGACGGGTCGGCCTGCTACCGAACGGGGGCTGAGTTGCGCCTCTGGTATCGCGACGCAATGGCTCCGGTCCAGTCGGCCTGCGATCATCCGAACTGTCAGCGCGTCGCGAAGTTCACGCTCGACGTGTCGCCGACTGATCGGTACGACGGCAAGCTCCGCATCTGCGCGGAGCACTTGTCTGTCGTGCTGGCCGATTGCTGCAAGGACACGCCGGGCGGGGTGCTGGTGAAGAATTACTGCCATTAACACAATGTCACGCGGATAAATTTCGCGTAGGGCATTGACGGCGACACCAGTTTCACGTATAAAGCGGCAAATCCACTACGGGGGCGGGTGATGCCAACAGCGCAGATCGACGTGATCGAGGAACTGGCGGTGCAACCTGAGACAGCGGTAAGCTCAAGCGCGAGCGGCTCCGGCCAGCATCGCGCCGTGGTGGTAAACAAGGGCAATCGAAAACCGGACGAGGCGTTGCTGTTTCCCGGCTGGCTGCTGCAAGAGAAGGTCCGCAACATCCAGCACGGAGCAACCATCGTCGGAACGACTACGGAACTGATCGCGGAGTCGCTGTTCGGCTGGCGGCTCCAAGGCAATGCGCGCGAAGAAGACGCCAACCTCTTCCCGGACCTGTACAACACGCGAACGAATTGGATGATGGAAGTCAAAGCGTGCAAGGCGCAGGGACGGTTCCTGCTCGAACTGGAACAACTCAGGGACTACGAAGCGCGGGGCAACTGTCTGTACGCCTTCTGCTGCTATTCGCACCCGCACCCGGTGGGCCTCAAAGCGAACCGCTGGGCCAGCATCGGGGAAGTGGTCGAGAACGTGGCACAGACGTTGACCGACATGTACGTGCTCGACATTCGCGTGCTGAGTGCGATGCGCCGTTTCCCGCCGCCCGGTACGTCGTTCCGAATGGGAGTGCAGATCAGGTTCCCCGGTCGCGAAGTCATGGTGCGGGATTATCTGACGATCAACCAGAAGGCGTTGCACGCACTACGGGACGCGCCAGCGCCGTTCCTCGCGGCAATGAACCTGCCGCCGTCTGACTGGACGCTGAAGACGACGAAGCGCCGCGCCCGGTTCAAGTTCAACGATGTCGTCTTCAGCACGAAAAAGTTTGCAGTGCACGAATTGAGTGAGACAATCCCTTTCTAACGTGAGGGTCTTATGAACAAGCCGTACGTGTCGATCACTGGGTTTACTACGCCACAGGAAGTGAAGGCCGTCGAGGCTCCCGTCATGCACGGGTACGACGTGTTCCTTGCCGTGCTGACGCGGCATGAAACGCTCGCCGGGCTGGGGGCCACCAGTCGCTTCCCGAACCGCGACATGTTCGAGCGCACGCTGAACGCCATTGAGTGCCAGCCGAACGTTCAGCCCGCCGTGCACTACTGTTTCTCTGACCGGGACATCCCGCACTTGGAACAGGACTTGGGCTTGATCCTGCGGCATCCGATCCACGCGCTGCAACTTAACACTGTGTCAACGAAGGCGCTCCGGGAAGCGGTGCATATCATCGCGCGCGCGGCGGTGCAGCCGTACCTGATCTTCCAACTGAACAACCCGGTGATGAACCGCTTCAAGCTGAACGCGGGGAAGGCGATCCAATTCTTCTCTGCGTCGGTGCCCGTGAACGACACGGCATATATTCTTCTCGACTTGTCGGCTGGGCACGGTCGGCCAATGGACTACGAAACGGCTGGCGCGGTGAAGATGGTGTGTGGTACGTTTAAGAATGTCCGGTTCGCTGTGGCAGGGGGCATCAAGCCGAACACTGTTGACGAAGTGATCGAAGTCATGGGCTACGGCGTCTCAGTGGACGCCGAAACGCATCTGAGAGACGCTGCCAACGACGTGCTGAATCCGCAGAAGGTTCATCAGTTCCTTCGGTCAGCGGCGTGGGCCGTCGAAAAGGTCGCCAAGAAAGGCTAGGCTCCGTGGACTCTGAAAAGGATTTCAAGCCGTCGTCTGGAAGCCTGTACTCGCCCGGCTTCCCTGTCTTCATCATCGTCGTGCTGCTGATCGCGCTGTGTCTGATCTTCGCTCGCAATGTCCGCGCGCAGGACGGCGATCTGCCGCCCGTCATCATGTGGTCGGTCGCGAAGGTCGAAGCGCAGCGTACGCTCCCGCCTGTGTTCGAGAACGGCCAGCGGGTTCTCCCGGTCAAGACCAATCACGGGACGGCGTTCGCGGTGGACGTGACCAACTACAAACGCCCGCAGTTCCGGTACGTCCTGACGAACGCGCACGTCGTCTTCGATCCGGTCATCAAGGACGGCAAGCTGACCGGGTACGTCGAGTCCGAAACGATCCGGCTGGTCAGTCCGAAGGTGAACGCCAAGGCGAAGGTGCTGGCGGTGGACCACGACGAAGACCTGTGTTTGCTGCTGGCCGACGCCGACTTCCCGGCCAAGCTGGCGCTTGCCGATGAATTGCCCCGCGAAGGCGACAAAGTGCTGCTCATGGGTGGCCCCGGACCCGCGTACGCCGGGCCGTACGACGGTTATTTCGTGTCGGGGGCGGTAAACGGTGGGGATCGCTGTCAAATCGCCGTACAGTTCTTCCACGGCTGCTCTGGCGGGCCGTTTTTGAGGGGTGTGAGGGTGTTCGCCGTCGCTGTGGGCGGCGTGCCGGACGGGAAGGGCGAACTGATACCCGGAGTCGCCACTGCAATCCCGCTGACTACGGTACGGGGGTTCCTTGAGAAAGCTCTCAAGGTGAAGCGAGGGGATTAACACGATGTCATCGAAGCTGCCGCCCGGTGTGCGGGCTTACATTTCGTTCTGGGCTTTCTTCGTGGACAAGTACGGCGAACCGTCTGAGCCTGTCGAACTGAAGGCGCACACGGGAGAGGGCGCGGAAGAACTCGCCCGGTCCATGTTCAACAATCGCTACCCGGACGGGATCAGCTTCCGCGTGTGCGCTTCCAAGTTCGAGTGTGAGCGCGCGGTCGAGGCTTTGAACACGGCGAACGCGGCTTTCAAGTTGCAGAAGAAGTTCGGTGCTGACGCCCGGCAGATCACGAGGGCTGTGGAACGAACCGTGGACCGAAACGAACGGCTGCATCGCGCCGAACGTGAGCGTCAGGAAAGGCTGGCAGCAAATGCCGCGCATTCATTCAAAGGCAAAGGACCGGGGAATTGAGTATCACCACTGCCCGACTACGGGCTGCGGTGTGACGAAACATCAGGTGGTCGGGAAGATCGTTAAGTGCACGCGCTGCTGTAAACCTCGCTAGGGGAGCCAGCCAGATGCGAACGCGCCGGGGAGTGACGATCCATTATTGCGCCGGGTGTGCGTGCTCCACCCGGCACGAGGAAGGGGTTACTACGGTCGTCTGTCTGCGCTGTGGGACTGTGAAGCACAAGACGTACAACATTCGCCCGGTGGCCGCGTGGGAGATCAATCGGCTCCCGCCGCCGTGGACGGAGAAAGCCTAATGCCGACGCTTGAAGCTCTCGAAGCCGAACGGAAAAGCCAGCCGCAGCAGACCTGCTGCCAAACGTGCGGGACTCAGACGCGCTTACTACATAGCGGTCGGTGCTCGTTCTGCTATATTCAGTTCGTCCGTATGTTCTGCAACCAGTCGAAGGAATCGAAGCTGATCTCACGAGGGGTCTAATAACGATGTCACGCGGGCGCGACAAGAAACCGCGCCGCAGAAGGAAATACCCAGACGTGGAACCGCAGATACCAGCGTACCTGCCAGTCACGCCCGAAATGACGCCCGGCCAATGGTCGGACATCCAAGGGCACAATTCTGCGGTGCACGGACTACTGATCGAGAAGGCTTTGCGCGATGAACCAGAAACTCTGCGACAGGTTGGAAGCGAAGATCGCCAGCGGCGAACTCGACCCTCAGACTCCGGTTTGCGTGATGCTGTCGGTGGCTGACTGGGCGAACCTGCTGTACGCACTACAGAACCCGGTCCCGGTCGATCAGGGGGCCGGGCTGCAACTGGGACGGCGCGGCTGGATGTCGGTCCAAGAGATTGAACGCAAGGTCGATGACGTTGTGTCACACGTCACGCGCCCGAAGCCCGCACTGCTCTGCATGGTCGAAGAGATCGCCGCCCGGAACCCTGAGTTTGCGGTGAAGCGCGTGCCCGCCCGGAACCCCAACACGATTGCGCCGCCGAAGCCGTGGCCTCGACCGGGAGCGACGAATGCTTAGTGGCTGGCCTGCTGGGCAGTGGCACGAAGTCCGGCCCAACTCGCGCCTGTACTGGCATCAGGGTTTGTGCGTCAGCAGTGAGTGCCGGGTGCAGATCGGGATTGCGACGTGGACGCTGCGGCCCGGCGACTGGATTGTCTACTACGTATCGCACGGTCCCGGCACGTTCCGCGCGGGAGCCAAGGTTCAGATCGACGTGGTGCGGCAGGCTGACTTCGACAAGCTGTACAACGTCGGCGTGAAGATGGACGGCCCGTCCGGCGCGGCTGCAAAGAAACCGCTGCTGATCGAGCCTGTGAAGGGCGCGACTGTGGTGCTTAATGTTTGACGAAACCCAGAGCCAAGGATCACCCTGTGCTTGTCACCGATGCTGACGGGAAGGTGTGGACATTCACGCATAAGGATATGCCGCAATGGAGAGCGTGGGAGAGTTTGGCTGCTACCGAAGAGGGCGTGTGGAAGACGCTCGAAGCGTGGGGGCGTACGCGCGCGATGGGCGAGGCGGGTGGTCTGATCCCCGTCCAAGTTCATATCTCCGAAGTACCGGAGCGGTATCGCCCGGCATGGCGCTTCCCGAACGATCCGTACGACATGATCCGGTGAACCCGCTTGACGTTGTGTTAATCGGCGGGTTTCTGGTCACGCTGCTGATCGGGCTGCTGTACCAGCGCGGCCCGCAGTGTCCGAAGTGTCGGCACGGGCACCTGTCGTTTCTGGACACCGACGACGGGTCCACACTGATCTGCCGCAATGCACGCTGTGACTACGCGCTGCATGAAGTCTTCCAGCGAACTCCGGTTTAAGCCTTTTCACTGACGCGGCTGCGCATATAATGCCGTGATCCAAGGATCGAGGGCACGGCAATGGCAAAGCAGAGACGGTTCGTGAAGGAAGCACAGACGATCAGTGCAAACGAAGTGGGTTCGCTGGACGCGGTACTCGCCCCGGCTCCGGTCAAACCCGCGCGCCCGAACACGGTTCCGGCTGTGCTGGCTGAACGCCGCTGTTGTTACGTCGATTCGGCTGGCCGTTGCCCGAATCCGGCTGTCGGTCTCGTGGCGAACACGAAGGACGATAACGACTACACGATGACGTGTGACCTGCACGTCAAGAAGCTGCGCCGCCCGCAGGACGAAGTGGTGCGCGAGGGACAGCCGGGCTTCCCGTGGGCCGCGCCTGTCGCGAAGAAGTAATGGACCTGATCCGCGCGCTCATGGTCTTTCTTATCCTGCTGTCAGTGTGGGTCGTCATTCATCTGATCCGCACTGCTCTCGAAACGTGCCACCACGAATGGGTGTATCGGCGTACTACGTATCGCCGTCCGTGGTTCGGCGGTCAGACGTGCGTCGTGATCCACGAAGACTGCGCACTCTGTGGTGCGAAGCGCCGCCGTCGTTGACATAAAGTCATAAAAAAGTTATTGCATAGCGCGCAAAGTCTCGATAGAGTCTGTGCATCCTCGCTGTTTCATCCGTGCTTTGCTCGACCAATGAAGGCTGAAAATTAAAGATGCGGCGACCGGGACGGGACCTTTCCAACCCCGTTGCTCACCCCAACGCAAAGAACGATCCCGTCCCGGTCAGGGGTTTTGGAGAACGACACCATGTGGCATGAGTTGACTCAATTTGCGAATGCGCGCCGGACGGAGTTGGCTGGCGCTGGTCTGGAAGTGGCCGCAGGTCATCCGGCGCATCCCGATAACCTGCTGGCACAGCTTCAGCAGAAGTTTGCTACGAAGGATCACCCCACGACGTTGTTCACGTTCGCCAAGCCGCTTGAAGAGAACGGCACGGTGCGCGTGCTGATCGCTGCTGGTGTTGCCCGGCGCGCGGCAGTCGGTGGCTTCGAAGTCTCGACGGAGAACGCCGACATCGTGGCGCACGTCAAAAGCGAGTTGCCGAACGGCTAACAGTTTTTTAAGTCGCCAGCGTGTAAAGCTGGCCAGTCCAAGGAGAGGGAAACATGCGTTTCGCATCGTGTTGGTTCGTGGTGGCTTTGCTGCTCGTGATGGTCTTACTGACCACGCCGTCGCTTCTGATCGCCGGGGAAGGTAAGCCCGCTACGGAAGCGTTCGCCGTGAAGGTGGACGCCAGCTTCAAAAGCGATAAGGTCCAACTGAAGGCCGAAGTATTCGTGCCCGCCGACAAGGCCGCTGAGTCGAAGGACGGATACGTCAACGCCTGCAAGGACCGCGCCTTGATCGCGCTCGAAGCTGCCCGGTCGGAGATCGACCGCCAGATCGAGAAGCTGAAGATCGAGAAAGCCAATCGCGCGAAGGAAGCGGAAGCCACCGATAAGCCGGGCTTGAAGGGCAGCTACATCAGCGATACCTTCGTGGTCATCAACGGCAAAAGCATGACGGTGCCGGAGTACAACCGTTGGGCTGAGTCCCAACGAGGCCGCTGACGGATCATCCTCGACAAAACGGGCAAGCCTGCGCTGGACTGCTTGCAACGTTGACCGCCCGGTCGGGTGGTCAAGAACCCCGCCCCACACGGCGGGGTTTCTTTTTGACATTGTGTCACTGAAAATATTTTCGTATCACGCTTGACGCGCGTACACGTTTCACGTATAAAGCGGCAAATCCACTACGGAGCCGCCATGAGCGATCAAGCGAAGACGCCGAAGACCAAAGTTGCGTCCGGCATTCTCGCTCTGCTCCGGGAACAAAATCAGGCCAGCAGTCTCAGGTATCTTCCACCGTTCAACCCGAACGAAGGTCCGTTGTCGGACACGAATGTTGCGGCGGCGGTGCAGCGGGACTGGAAGTGGGACGCTCTGGGCGGCTACTACGTGGACGAGTGTGGTCCGATTGCGGATCGAACAGGGAGATACTTCAGTGCCGACGAAGCAAACAAACTCCGGGCTTTCAAAAGAAGCTGAGGACGCGCTGGCGCTCATGGGTGCCAAGCTCGAATTGACGGACGGCTTCTATCACGCCGCCCGGACCATGTGCTTCATTCTGGGCGAAGAGAACGGCCCGTACGCGCGCCCGTGTGATCTGAAGGCAATGCGTGAGCGGTATCTCGCCTGCTTTGCGGCGCTCGACAAACCCGTCGCTGAACAGAATGTGTCGCGCATTCTCAAGTGCTTCGAAGATGCCGCGCACTTCGTCCGCAAATACGAGAAGCTGCACGGCATGGAAGAAGAAGTCGCCCGGTCAATGGGTTACGGTGCGGGCAAGTCCAGCAACGAGATCAACCGCAACCACTACCGAAGGGGCACGAAGCTCTGGCAGGTGTACGAGGAAGCGTTCGCGCAGGGGAAGGCCGCGCTCAACGTCTAAGGGATGACATTGTGTCAATGTTCAAGCTCGACACGCTGGACCCGAAGTGTCCGGTCTGCGAACAGATCGCCAAGCAGATGACGGGCGTGCTGTGCCGGGAAGCGATCATCCGTGAGTTCGGCGACGTGCGGTACGAGTTCGACGTGTCGAAGGCCCGGACGTTCTGTGAGAATAAGTCGCCTGTGCTCGTGCCTGTGCTACTACGGGACTTGTTCCTGCGGATCGGCGGGGTGACGACGCGGCACGTGGACCATGTGAGCACGGACCATCCCGGCATCATCGCTTCGATCCAAGACGCTGTGTTCCTGATCGACGGCCACCATCGAGCGTCGAAGTGCAAGAAGCTCGACAAGCCGTTCTTTGCGTACGTGCTGACCGTGGCTGAGTCAGCACGTTGTACAAGTCGCTCGCGCGACTGCGACTACTAATCGCGTGCCCAGCGGGTGCGCCAGACAGGGGGTGTATCGTGGCAGTGAAGCAGCGTGAGGTTCCGTCCGAAGTGCAGGCCGTGCTCAAGAGCGCCAAGGTCGAAGGCGGCGTGCTGAAACTCCCCGGCCAGATGGATCGAAAGCTGTACGTCCGCACCGACGAAGTGCTCCGGGCGTTCGGCTTCCAGTGGAACAAGAAGGCGGGTGGGCACGTGAACGCCATTGCCGACGCGACGAAGACGTTGGAAGAGATGCGCGGCGGCGGGACGTTCTCCAAGCAGAGCGACTACGGTTTCTTTCCCACGCCGGAGCCTGTGCTCGATCTCATGTTCGCCGGGCTGTGCCTGAAGATCACCGATCAGGTTCTCGAACCGTCCGCTGGCAACGGCAACATCGCGATGCGTGCCCGGTCGCACGTGTACACGAACAATGTCTTCTGCATCGAACTGCAAGAGCCGTACTGCGCGTTGCTCCGGCAGAAGGGTTTCCTGAACGTGCTCTGCTGTGACTTCCTGACGTACGCGGTCGGCCCCAAGGGTCCGGCGTTTGACGCTGTGTTAATGAACCCGCCGTTCGCGAACCAGCAGGACATCGACCACGTGACGCACGCGATCAAGCACCTGAAGCCGGGCGGCAAACTACGGGCGATCATGGCGGGCGGCTTGGAGTTCCGGTCGAACAAGAAGACGGAGCATTTCCTCGACCTGCTCAATGCGAGCGGCGTCTTCAACATCCACACGCTGCCTGAAGGATCGTTCAAGGAATCCGGCACGCAGGTTAACACGGTGCTGGTGTCGCTCGACAAGACGCCTCTGAAAACGAAGGGCAAGAAGTGAGTTCCCCGGTCCCAGATGACGGGATGCCGAAGCTGGTTCCGGGTGTCGTGGCTTCATGCTCGCGGTGCCCGGAACAGCTTTCGGTCGTACTACCGAATCCCCTGTACTGCTCGCAGTTCACGTACGCGCTGATGAAGGCGATGGAGAAGGGCTGGATTATGTGGGACGGGCGCATGGTGTGCCCGGCGTGCAAGGAAAAAGTGCAGGCCGTGTACGCGGCTGAGTTAATGGCGAGGAAGCCCTGTGAACCCGAACCCGACGCGACGTGAGACGTTCCGCAATCCTGAGACGCTGGACGACTGCGGGAAGTGCGCCCGCGCGCTGAAGCTGTACAACAAAGACGAAATGCGAATCCTTCAGGCTAAGGTCGGTGACGTGTTCCGCCGCGTCGCCCGGCTCACGAAGCAGAACTATCCCATCGAGGCGCTGACGACGCTGCACGAATTGTTCTGGACCACGATCCCGCTGCTCCGGGATTGTCGCATCACGTCGGCGCACTCACATCTGTATCTGTGCCGGGCGGTGAAGCTGTGGCAGGAAAAGGTTTCGCTGGAAGGGATCGACTACAGAGACAAAGAGAAGATCACTCGCCACGACTGGGCGATCCTTTACATTCAGGACCGCCACGAACGCCGCCCGACTGAAGAAATCATCGGACAGATCGACGCCTTCCGGCGTTATCAGGCGCACAACGACAAAGAGGAAGCGAAAAGGAGATCACAGAGATGTCAACCGAACCGCGCGTGACGTACGCCTGCCCGGTCTGCCTGAAGAAGTATTCGTCCGCTGAGGTTCAGGTCGCTGGGGCCGACCGCTGCTGTAAGACGGTGCAGTGCGGCGGCTTGATCGACTCGATCAGCTATTCGTGCATCAACTGTTCGGCTCCCTTCGATCTGAAGGACGAAGACATCCCGCACCAGAACGACGCGTATGTACGGCGGCTGACGTGCTACGGGTGCCGACCGACGTTCCTCGATCTGGTCCCTGACGCCCTGCTCGCGCGCGTGAAGGATGCACTCTTCCGGGAAGCTCTGGACGAAATGGAGAAGGGCATCAAAGCGGACCCCAAGGCGCTTGCTGCGCTGCTCTCCGTCCGGGTTCCCTGCAAGGTGGACTTGATCAGCCTCAAGACGCAGTTCATCGGATCGTCCACGCCGGACGGGACGTTCATCGGCCCGCTGGGTTTCTGGAACGGGATTATGATGCGGCTGTTTGGTCGCCGCGTCGCTGGTAAGTGGAAGGATACGCGCAACCCGGCAACGGGCGCGCAGTCGTTGGAACTGGTCGGTGTCATGTGTTACGAGCAGGCCCTTAAAAATCAGAAGGAGCAGCGCAAGAAATGAAATTCGATCTGAACGCTTTGTTTGAGACGAATATGCTGGCCGGGTTGCTGGTGTGCGTGATGATCCTGCTCGCCACGCTGTCGCTGATGCACTACGCATTGCTGTTTGGTAAGGCGGCACTGAGCGCGTTCCGGGTCGCTGTGCGCGGCTGGCCCCCGCCGTACCTCGACGCGGACGGCGACGCCAACCCGCACGTGACGACCGTGTTCTCCCAACACGGCGCAACGCCGATCTTCAACCCCAAGGCACCGCCGCCGCCACCCCCGCCCGCCGCTGAGACGGCTAACGATCTTCACGGCAAGGACACCAACCCCGGAGTGTGAGTCATGCTGGTCAATTATGAATGTCGCTCGTTGCCGGATAACGTCGTCCACGCGCTCGCCGCTGACGGCTGGACGCCGCTGTGGTGTAAGGACGACGAGCACTGCAAGCCGCATCTAGACGAAGACGGTCAGCACTACATGGGCACGCTCGCCAACGAGTTCGTGAAGGATGTCCCTTCTGTCGCCGACGCGATCCGGTCGGTGGACGCGGTGCTCCGGCGCGAACTGAAAAGCGACGTGTTCCTGACCGATCAGGACGGCTGCGCCGTTCACTGGTTCATGGTGACGCCGCAAGCTGGCGCTGGCGAGACGCAAGTGTACGCCGGGTTCCAGTTGTTCCACGCGCTGCACCCTGAACTGAAGCCGATCATCCCCGACGAGAAGGCTGCGGTGTCGGCGCTGCTCGTGGCTCTCGACATCCTTGAGGCCGACTACGGTAAGCTGACGGGTGCCACGCGCGCGGACATCGTCGAACGCATCCGGCAACGCTTGCCGCCACCGCCCGCTGACGAAACGAACGAACAGGTCGTGTCTTGATCTGCGCTCCCTGAACGGTTATGCTGCGGGCATCGTTCAGGGAGTGCTTAACACAATGTCAAACGAGCAACCGCTCCACGTCAGCGACGTGATGGTGATGCAGTGTAACAAGGCGGGGTGCGAAGGGACGGAACACGGCTGCAATGGGCAGTCCTGTGCGCCCCAGAGAGGCTTCCGCTACTGGTCGCATCAACGCTTCGAAGACACGTATGGTCGCTGCCCGGCTGCGTGCCCGGCGAATAAGCTGGTCAAACCCGGCAATCTCAAAGCCCGGTTCAATCCGCCGCCCAAACCCCCGGCAGTGCCGGGAAAGGTCGCCAAATGGAAGATCAAAAAGTAAGACACGAGAAGCTGCGGGCGCGTCTGCGTGAGATCGACACGAACGCCACACGCGTTTACCAAAAGCGACTACCGACGAGCCTGTGCCCGCGCTGTGCGAAGGACGTAAGTGTCTCCGCGCTGGGCCTGTACACGTGCGAGTGTGGTGCGGAGTGGTCGCGGTACTTCCATGTGTATCTGCCGAAGCCGTCTGCGCTGCTCCGGCGCACGGTGTCGAATCCTGAGTTCAAGAAGAACATGCTGCGTGATTTGCCTGTGGTCGCTGCCCGGTTTGCGGCCCTCGCACAAGATGCCCGCACGATTGGCGTGCAGGAAACGCTCAAACGAGCGAAGACGGGTTACTACAAGACGTTGATACCTCAGCGTCAGGAAGGGGAGAACGATGGAAGCGGGAGCCAGCCCGGAACCGGGCACACCGAAGAAGGAAGTTCCGCCGCTCGCGTGCAGTGACGCTGCGGAGATCGTCGCGACGATGAAGGCTGCGGAGAAGCACTGGGAGAACCTGATCGCCGCCGCCGAAGGCATCCAGCAGTGTGCCGACGCCCTCAAGAAGTCCACGCGCTCGCGGGACGGCTACGACATGGAGAAGGCTTTGGGGTGGCATCGCATCGAGAAGATGCGGGTGCATCTTCAAGGACTGCGCTTACACTGCGCAGCGCACGGAATCAGCCTTGTTTCCAAAGCCGAAGCCGAACGGCGGGATGGGGAGCCTCATGGCTCTCAGCCTAATGTGTGCGATGGGGTCCGTGGGAATGCGCCGTCCCCGGTGAGCACGTGGGAGACGGGTCGCCCGTTCGTGTCGGAGCCTGTGGTCGCCGCCGAACAGCCGTACTCGCAAATCCCCGTTCCGGTCATGGGCTTCAAGGCACCGGAACTGAATGTGGACCTGCGCAATGCCCACGATCCGGTTCCGCTTCACGTCTCGACGATTGACAAAGTTATCGAACAAGAGGATGATGGGCACACCGATTAAAAAGGAACTGCCTGTCATGGCGACGAAAAAAGAAAAGCCTGAGCCTGAACAGCCGGGGGTCAAAGCGCCCCCGGCTTCCACGACTACGGACCATAAGCTGAGTGACATCCCGCGCCCGCGTCGCACGATCCGCCGTTGACATTGTGTTATCCCACTCGCCCCGGACGGACCTATGACCGCCGACGAGTTGTTCCGCGACCACTTTGTCTGGGCTAAGAAGGTCGCGACCAATTTCTGCAAGGCTCGCAAGTTACCGCCGCACCTGATCGAACAGGTCACGAACGCGGGCGTGTTCGGCATGTGGCAGGCGGCGTGTCGCTTCGATCCCGCGCGCGGGTGTACGTTCAAGACGGCTGCGATGGGCCGGATGCAGGGCGAGATGAAGGACGAGTTGCGGCGGCAGGATTTCGTCTCCCGGCGCGCGAACCGATACCGCCTGCACGGCGAAACGATCCCGACGCAGTTCCACATAAGCTCGTTTGCCAAAGACGACACTGACGCAAGGAACCCGTTCGGTTTCGTGGTCGATAACCGGGACCGCAAGGCCAGCGAGCAGAAGGAATGGCTGCTGTCCATGCTGCCTGACGCCAAGGCCAGAGAAATCGTTGAGATGTACTACTTCAGCGGATATAGTCAGCGGGAGATCGGTGAACATTTCGGAGTGTGTGAGTCGCGCGCGAACCAGTTGTTGAAGAACGCTCTGTCGGAAGCCCGGCAGACCGCGCGCAAACGATACCCGCTCCATTTCAAAGAAGGGGCAGAACCCATGTCTGATCAGAGTGGCGGCACCGCAGTCTTGGAACCCGTGGTCGGCAAAAAGAAGCGGTACTTCGCGACGGAAAAGCGCGCGATTGTCCTGCGCGTTCAGCAGCACGCGAAGACGGTGACGGTGTACGAGGCGTGCCGGATGGAAGGTGTCAGCTACGCGACGTACTCGAACTGGAAGAAGAAGCTGGGCTTGGAAGACCCGCTCCCCGAAGCGGTCACGAAGATCACGCCCGCCGCCCCGGTTGAAGTCAAAGAGCCGACGCTGGAAGACGCGCTCGCGATCATCAAAAAGCACGCTGACTCGTACGTGATCGCGTTCGCCAAAGGCGACACGGTGACGGCGACGATCCACGGCACGAAGAATGACTACGACACGATGCAGGTCATGCTCGCGCACCGGGCCAATCGGGACTTCACGAAATGATTCCAAGGCATCAGACGATCTTCGGCAAACGCGGCAACTGTTACGCCGCGTGCATTGCGTCGATCCTCGAATTGCCTTTGGAAATCGTTCCGAACTTCTGCGAGCACCGTGACTGGCAGCAACGCTCGAAGGCTTGGCTCGCCGAACGCGGGCTGGGCATCGTGACGATCTCGTATGCCAGCGTCTTCCCCTTCCCGGACGGTTCCTTCCCACTGCCGTCCGGGTACTGCATCCTGAGTGGTCTGGGGCCGCGCGGATACCGCCATTGCTGCGTCGGCTTCGAAGACAAAGTGGTGTTCGATCCACACCCGTCCGGCGCTGGTCTGGTCAAACCTGACGAGATCGAATACTTCGTGATCCTGAACCCGCACTACACGATCTTGGAGCCAAGCGACGGGAGATAAGCAGCCATGAGGCTTTTTCAAATCGACAGCCGTGACCGTTTCTTACTCAAGCTGTCGGCCCTCGCTGCACTCGTGCTCATGCTTTCGATCACCGGGCTTTGTTTCGCCCTTTTCTTCCTAGTCGTACGCCTGCATCTGATATAGGATTAAGCATCATGGCCGCGCACGCTGAGAAGCCTCTACTTGAGGAACAGTTCTATAACGGCGGGCCGCTCGACGGCGGGCACCTTCAGATTCGTGACATTAAGTCATTGAAGAATTATTCGCACGGGGAACTGATCTGGACGCACAACTTCATGACGGGCCAGCCGCTGATCCGGGCTGCGGCGTACGTCCGCGTGAGCAAGAAAGAAAAGGTTGCGCGCTACGAGTTCTCGCGATACGTTGATCCGAACGAAACCGCGTCTTGAGGTACTTATATGAACCCGCGAACCACGACGGGGCGTTTGTTTGCTCCCCGCATCACGCTGCCCGGCGCTCCCGGCAACATGGCGATGATTAACCCGAACCTGTTTCGCGGTGAAGACCCGTCCCGCGAGGGTATGAAGTGGCTGAAGGATTTCGGGATCAGGACGGTCATCAATCTGCGGTACTGGGGTGACGAACGGAAGGAAGTCGAGTCGCTGGGCATGAATGCGATCAGCATTCCCTTGCAGGCTGACATCCGTGGCAGCGAGCCGCCGACTGAAGACCAACTACGGTACTTCTTTTACGTGCTCCGGGACAAGTTGCTGGGTCCGGTTTACTTCCACTGCATGCACGGCAAGGATCGCACTGGCACGCTCGCGGCGGTGCACCGGATCGAAAGCTGCGACTGGTCGCCCGACGAGGCGTTTGAGGAAATGCAGTATTTCGGGTTTCACGATAACTGGGTGGACCTGAGCAAGTTCGTGCTGGGCTATAAGAAGCGGGGGTATTGTCGTGAGGCAGTGGCTTAACGAATTGATCGACCGAATTACACGGGCGCTGGATCGTCGGCGTCGCCAGACGCAGGTTGCGACCGCATAGCCGTTAACACAGTGTCAAACCCGCTACCAACGGTGGCGCTGACAGGGTGGTACATGAACAGTCGCGTGCACTTCATCCCCAAGTCGCAGAACGTCAAGACCGGGCCGATCCCGGTGACGATCACTGCGAAGACGACCTGTCCCAACTCTTGCCCGCTCAAGAACAATGGCTGTTACGCCAACTCCGGCGCGCTGAACGTCCACTGGATCAACGTCACGTGGAACGGCGCGGGCCTGAACTGGCTTGAGTTCTGTCAACGCATCGCCGACTTGCCCAAGGGCACGCTCTGGCGGCACGCGCAGGCGGGCGACCTTCCCGGCGACGGTGAGAAGATCGAGATGATTGAACTGGCCCAGCTTGTTCTCGCCAACGCGGGCA
>Ga0196971_1000073_pt1 | contig 94984 bp, 78 predicted proteins | sample S1v_1013CmetaG_FD_148660 | JGI IMG/M metagenome (GOLD analysis project Ga0196971, IMG submission 148660) | Soil microbial communities from Anza Borrego desert, Southern California, United States - S1+v_10-13C | ecosystem: Environmental > Terrestrial > Soil > Desert | place: USA: California...
CGGCTTCCAACGCCCGTTCCACCAGGCGTTGGGTCAGCTGTTTGAGCAAGCCGTGCTCACCCAAAATGTCCTTGGGATCCGAATAGCCTTTGAGCAACTCGTCTAACAGGGCGTCTTGTTTGGCTGTATCACTGGTCATCTTTATTTTCCTTTTTGTCAGATTATACAAACCAATTACACAGTTCTTTTTACACCCCCGGTCGGGAGTGGTGAATCAACCCCACTCCCGGCCGCTTGTGTTTGACCGCCCGGATCAGTGCCTGGCCAGTCAGGTCCTGAGTCATCCGGACCCCCATGGCATAACCCACGATCTCGCAGGTGTGAACGTCCTTGATGCCCGCCAGGTACAGCCAGCCTTCCTCGGTGGGAATGTAGGTGATATCCGTCACCCACACTTGATTGGGACGCCCTGTGGCGAAGTCCTGGTTCAGCCGGTTCTCCGCCACCGGCCAGGTGTGCTTCGAGTTCGTCGTCGCCTTGAACTTTCTCACCTGCTTGCAGCGCAGACCCAACTCCTGCCGAATCCGCTTAATCCGGCCAAGCCCAACCTGGAACCCCGCCGCAGCCAGCTCCGGCTGCAACCGGATCGGCCCATAGGTTTGCCGGCTCCTCAGGTGCGCCGCCCGGATCGCCAACACCAGGCGCGCCTTCTCCTGTGACCGCTTCGAGGGCGTGCGCTTCAACCAGGCGTGGTAACCGCTCTTGGACACCGCAAACACCCGGCACATCAGTGGCAATGGAAATTCCTGACGGTGAGCCTTCATGAACGCGTACCTCGCATCGACTCGCTCGCAAAGTACGCCGCGGCCTTTTTTAACAAGTCGCGCTCCAGCTTTGCTTCCGCCAACTCCCGCTTCAAACGCGAGATCTCCGCCTCCAGATCGCTCACCGGCTGGCGACTCTTGCCCACCTCGCCCAACTGTCCGGCACGGGCCTTATAGACCCAATTCGCCAAGGTCTTCGCGGATAGACTGAGTCGCCGCGCCGCTTCCGGCACGGACAGCTTATCCTCGGTGATCAATCTCACCGCCTGCTCACGAAACTCTGTCGTGAACGACTGTCTCGGTAATTTCGCCATCTCGTTCCTCCATCAATCAATCTACCGGATTTACACGATTGATGGCGTCCACTTTTTCGAGCCTAGCTCACTGCATCGTTCGCGATTGATGCGGTTCGTACCTCACCGCATCCTACCCAATCCCCCGCCACGCCTTATCGGACCCGCCTAACCGGTCAAGAGCCTGTAGGCTGGGATGCAGCCTTGCGGAATCCCAGCTCAATCCGCCACCTGCGGTCCTCGAAAACGCTGGGTCTCGCTCCTCGACCCAGCCTACCCCCTAATTACGGCTTCTCTACCAAACAATCCGACAAGCCATCAGACTTTTTGATGAAGCGATCGTCGAATGTTTTTAGGGACGAATACCGCTCGCTATTCGCCAAGTGAAAGGCATCGGTGAAATCCAAACCGGCTTCATGCCAGTTGATCACCCGCGCTACAAGCTGAGCATTGTTCAAATGAACGTTTTTCAGCCCAAATAGCTTTTTAAACGCGGAGCAGATTTCCGCTGGTTTAAAGTCGTACGCATATCGCAGTACCCATTCGGTTTCCAGGATCACCGTGTCGGGTATAAAGATCTCGGCCGTCCGGAAGAGCTGATAGCTGGCCTGGAATTGAGCCTTATCGTCCTGGGTGAGAAGCCGAACAATAACATTGGTATCAATCGCTATCACGCCATTCCTTCGTTACGTGTTGGCGTATTGCTTGGTCGATTTCTTCAATGCTTTTGGCTTTCCCTTCAAACCGCAGGCAGCCGGCCACCTCGTCGAGAGCGGTTTCCTCGAACGGCACTTTAGGCTTAAGCAGGATGCCGTCGCCAACCTCGATGGCAACCAGCTCCAGCCCTGCTTCCCAGCGGTGAGCCACTCGAAACCCTTTGGGAATGATCACTTGGCCTTTGCTCGAAAGCTTGGTGGTCTCCATGGTGCATACCTGACGTAAGATAAAAGTAAGATGTTGGGCTTGAGTGCATCATCCGTCAATAAGATATAAATGGGGCAGGCTTTCATCTTTTGCTTCCGATTGAACTATTCAGTTCGCGATTGATGCGGTTCGTTATCTCACCGCATCCTACGAATCCCTCCGCCACGCCTCACTGAGTCTCGCCCAATTCATCGAGAAATAATCGATCGCTAATCAACCCATGGAGCAGAAGCGAAGAGCTTTTCGCCTCCCCCCGATTCGGGAGAAGGAAATCGTAGATAGCCATGCCCGGAGGAAAGAGCAAAAACGCTTCGTGCAAATCCCGTTTCTTTCTGTTTCTTAAGCCCTTTTGATTTATCGGACCGAACATCTCCCGATATCGAGATGTCGTTTTCGTGAAGGCGGACTATCATTCATTGATTACGGGAGAACTTAGAACCGAGGGCAGGTGTGCTCGGATCGGCGTCTGTTTTGACAGACGCCTGGGTAAACCGGATTACCCGTTGTGTCGATAAGGCGTTTCGGCGCCGACCTATACCAATAATCCATTCCATAACAAGAAGGAGAATAATGATGACGACGTTATCCTTGACCTTTAAGGAAACCATGTCGGGGTATTTCGCTTTGGGAGCGAGCGATACCGCGGAGGGGGCACAACGGGGCAAGCAGGAAGGCACTACACTGGCCATGCACGCGGAGGTCGGCATCGACGATTTGGATCGTTTCATCAGCGATCCCGAACACTTGGGGTCCTTGAAGGGCACCATCGATTTCCCGCCGCTGGGCATGGGCATCAAGGCGCCAACCGGGGTGTTCAACCTGTTCAAGCCCACCGACAATCCCGACATGACCTACATGGTCTACGAGCTGGGCTTTAATCATCAGGGCGAAGACTATTATCTCGCCGGACACAAAGACGTCAGGGACGATTCCGGGTTCGACCTGTGGTCCGACACCACCACCCTCTACACCACACTGCACCAAGGCAAGGACAAGACCGGCCCGGTCGTCGGCGCGGGCATCCTGACCCTGGGCGTCAAACAACTGGCCGACCTGCTGTCCACGGTCGAAGTGCCGAACGCCGAAAACCTGGCCGATAAAGCCGCCGCCATCGAAAAATTCGGCCGCTTCTTCGCCGGCAAGCTGTGGGACGCGTACGTCATCCCCAAATTCGGCAAACAGATCTTCGACAAGAAAGTCGACAACACCCTGCATTACGACGTTATCGTGATCGGCAGCGGCTTCGGCGGCGCGGTCACCGCCTGCCGTCTGGCGGAAAAAGGCATGAAGGTCTGCATTCTGGAACGCGGACACCGCTGGGACGTGAAGGATTATCCGCGCGGTCCGAAAGATGCCTGGTGGTGGTCTCACGAAGAGCCCGAAAAGAACAACGGCTGGATCGACATCCGCTTCTACAAGCACATGGCCGTGGCCCAGGGCTGCGGCGTCGGCGGCGGCTCGCTGATATACGCGAACATCTTCGTCGAGGCCGAACCTTTCTCATTCGAGTCCGGCTGGCCGGCGGAAATCACTTACGACGCGCTGAAGCCCTATTACGAAAAAACCGGCAAGATGCTGAACGTCCAGGAAGTGCCGGACAATCAATGGCCGGCGAAAATGAAGCTGATGAAAGAAGCGGCGGAGAACTGCGGCTACCGGACGCGTTTCCGCAAAATGCCACTGGCCGTCACCTTCGATCCCGAGTTCAGCTACGACAAGCCCGACGCCTTCGATGACAAGAACTCGAAATCCCACGTCAACGAATTCGGCCAGGAACAGGGCACCTGCGTCCACTGCGGCAACTGCGACATCGGCTGTCAAGTCAAGGCCCGCAACACCCTGGACCTGAACTACATTCCCCTGGCAGAGAAGCACGGCGCGGAGGTCAAGCCCTTGCATCTGGTCCAGCGCATCACCCCGCTCAATGGCAACGGGGGCTACCGGGTCGACTTCGACGTGATCGATACGAAGAAGCAAAAACTGATTCCCGGCCATTTGAACGCCAAGAAAGTGATCGTCGCCGCCGGCACCATGGGCTCCAACGAGCTGTTGCTGCGCTGCCGCGACCAATACGGCACGCTGCCCGAACTGAGTGCGATGCTGGGTGTGGGCTGGAGTTCCAACGGCGATTTCCTGACCCCGGGAATTTATGCGGATCGGCAGATTTCGCCGACCCGCGGTCCCACCATCACCAGCGCCATCGACTTCCTGGATGGTTTTTTCCACAAGCAGCGCTTCTGGGTGCAGGACGGCGGCTTCCCGAACCTCATCAAAGATGGCCTTCAGGATCTGAGCAAAGACCACCGCTTCGGCCATTTCTTCTCGGTCCTGAAATCCCTCAACAAAGGCAGCGATCCCCTGTCAGGAGTCATGCCCTGGTTCGGTCAGGCGGTCGACGCGTCGGACGGCGTACTGAAGATTTCCCGTAGCTGGATTCCGCCGTTCCGCCACAAGATGGACCTGGACTGGAACATCAAAAATTCCGAGGGCGCGGTTCAGGCGCTGATCGACATGCACAAAACGCTGTCGGAAGCCACCGGCGGTGTGGCCATGGTCCCGGCGACCTGGGAAGTCCTGAAAGACCTCGTCACTCCGCATCCCTTGGGGGGTTGCCGCATGGGCACCAGCATCGCCGACGGCGTGGTCGACCACAAAGGCGAGGTGTTCGGCTATCCGGGGCTGTACGTGGCCGACGGCGCCATCATCCCGAAGGCGGTGGGCCTGAACCCGTCCCGCACCATCGCCGCCCTGGCCGAACGCATCTCCGACTTCATCCAACCCTGAACCCCGCCACTCGGGGAAGGAGCGTCCCATGTCTTTGACGGAACGCATCGTGCCATTCACGGCCGGCGACGGTCTGGCACTCAATCTCATCAACGTTCGCTCGGCGGACCGGGCTCCCACGCGGGAGCCCGTCATCCTGGTGCACGGCGCCGGAGTACGGGCGAACATTTTCCGCGCCCCCCGGCAAACCACCGTCGTCGATGCGCTGGTGGAAGCCGGCTATGACGTCTGGCTGGAAAACTGGCGCGCCAGCATCGACTTCGCGCCCAACGAATGGACCCTGGATCAGGCCGCGCTCTACGACCACCCCCATGCGGTACGCAAGATCGTGGAAGAAACCGGGCGGAAGAAGATCAAGGCCATCATCCACTGCCAGGGTTCGACCAGCTTCACCATGTCGGCCGTCGCCGGATTGGTGCCGGAAGTCGCCACCATCGTCAGCAATGCGGTGTCCCTGCATCCGGTGGTGCCGAACTGGTCGGACTTCAAGCTGAATTTCGCCGTACCCGTGGTCAACGCCTTAACCCCATACGTCAACCCCCATTGGGGCGTCGAGGCGCCGACGTGGGTCGCCAAAACCATTACCGGCCTGGTGAAACTGGTCCACCACGAGTGCAACAGCACCGTGTGCAAAATGGTCAGTTTCACCTACGGCAGCGGGTTTCCAGCGCTGTGGCGGCACGAAAACCTGACCGACCTGGTCCACGAAGATTGGATCAAGCAGGAATTCGGCAACGTGCCGCTGCGGTTCTTCAAGCAAATGGCCCGCTGCGTGCACAAGGGCAACCTAGTCGCCGTCGACGGTCTGCCGAATCTGCCGTCGGATTTCGCCGCTTCACCGCCGAAAACCGACGCGCGCTTCGTGTTTTTCGCCGGCGGGAAAAACCGCTGTTTTCTGCCGGAAAGCCAGAGAAAGTCCTGGCAATACTTCGACGCGCTGCGGCCCGGTTTTCACGGGCTGCACGTTCTACCCGAATACAGCCACCTGGATGTTTTCATGGGGAAGAACGCCGCAACCGATGTATTCCCCCTGATGATTCAAGAGCTGGCCAAATAACAACAAGGTAATAACAATGGGTATCCCGAAACGCATCAAAGCCATTCAGGGCCAATATTCCCTGGTCGACACCATCCCTTTCCAGTTACCCGTGCAATGCACGCCCTCGCCCGTTCTCATGGCGATTTTCCCGATCAATCCGGACAAGGCCAAAGCTCTTTTGCCCGCGGAAGTTCATCCGCTACGGGTGGGCGGCAAGGGCTTTCTGGTCGTCACCGTCATCAATTATCTCGGCACCAATATCGGCACCTATATCGAATACAGCATAGGCATCGCCTGCACCCACGGCCTCAAACCCGCGCCGCCGGTTCTGCCGCTGCTATTTATGAACTGCTACGGCAGCGGGCAGTACGTGGTCGACTTGCCGGTATCCACCAAAATATCAGTGAAAGGGGGAAAAGGGATCTGGGGCATGCCCAAGCATCAGGGCAACCTCGATTTCAAGATCGGCGACGACACCGTCAGCAGCCAGTACGATCTCGACGGAAAACTGGTGACCTATATCGAAATCGGCCGTCCGTCCTCGACTCCCCTGCCGATGAATATGAGCACGGTCAATTACTGCTCGTTCCGCGGCATGCTGATGAAGTCCTATATCTATTTCCAGGGTAAAGCGGGCATACGCCTGTTTAACTGGGCCAAGGCCCGGCTGGTGCTGGGCGACCATCCACGGGCGGAGCCCTTGAAGACCCTCGAAATCGGGGACAAGCCGCTGATGACCGCGTTCATCCCCAACGCCATCGGCACCCTGGACGATCACATAGAATCCTGGTTCCTGCACCAAGACCAGCCGCCGGCGACCGCGCCGGAGGGCATGGAAAGCGTCATCAACCTGCCCTTGGACGAAACCTGGCCGCCTGCCCCCACCGCGCCCATTGCCGGACAAACCTTCGGCAATCTGAACCGCTAAGGAGGACGGCCATGAGCCCAGCCAATACGGTTCCCTTGACCGCCCCCCTCAATCCCGGACAGCCGAAACGGGCGCTGGTCCTCCCCGGCGGCGGCCTCCGGTTGTCCTATCAGGCGGGGATTATGCTCGCCCTGGAAGAAGCGGGCTTCGAATTTCAATATCTCGACGGCACATCCGGCGGCAGCCTGAACATGTCCATGCTGCTGTCCGGACTGGAACCCGGCGAGATCTGCCAGCGCTGGCGCACGCTCAAGCTCAAGGACACCATCGCCTTCCTGCCGCTCAAGGATTACCTGAAGGTGGAAAATCTGGAAGGCATGGGGGATTCCAAAGGCTTTCGCACCAAGGTGCTGCCCCATTTCGGCATCGATACCGCCCGCATCCGTGCCGTCGCCGAGCCGCCCGCCAGCTATAACGTCCTGGATTACGCGAACAAGGTAGTCAAGGTGATATCCCACCGGGATATCGACGAAGACATGATTATCGCGGGCATGTCCCTGCCCGGAGTCTTCCCCCCGGTGCGGAAGGACGGCGGCATCTACCTGGACACCGGTTTCGTGCAGGACGCGAACCTCATGGAAGCGGTGAAAAACGGCGCGGAGGAAATCTGGGTCTTGTGGGGCTTGGGCAATACCGGCACCTACCGGGGCGGCCCCCTGCATCTTTATGTCCAAATGCTGGAAATGAGCGCCAATGCCGCCCTCAACAACCAGTTGGAGGCCATTCGGGAGATCAACCGGCGCATCGAGCAGGGCGACAATCCCTACGGCCAAACCCGAGCGATCCGCGTTCACGTCGTCAAACCGGAATATCCCCTGCCACTCGACCCGGATTTATATCTCGGCAAAATCGACCACGCCACCTTGATCGAAATGGGTTACGCCGATGCGAAAACCTATCTGCATGCCCTGCCCGGAACGACCGCGGAAACGCAGCTCAATCCCTCGCGCATGAAAGATCCGGCGGTCGGAATCCGCTTCCGGAAATGCTTTGAAGGACACATTTCGTTGGCGCAGCAACCGGAATCGAAACAGAATTTGAAGATCGAACTATGCATCCACATCGCCGATCTCGAGGCTTTTCTCGCCGATCCCGAGCACGCCGCGAGGATCACCGGCCATTTGAGCTGTCCCGCTTTCGGCTCCATGGTGCTGCTCGCCGATAGCCGATTCTTCCTGACCAGCCTGCCCGATCGGACTCGGCGCATCGGCTACGAACTTCGCTTCGACAGCGGAAACCGGCGCTACAAGCTGGCCGCAGAGCAGATTCTGCACGATGACCCCGGCCCCGACATGTGGCGGGATCTATCCACGCTCTCCGCGCAACTGTTTGCGGCGGACCCGGCGGATTCCCGCCCGCTCGGCACCGGAACGCTGCATTCTTCGATAGCCGGCATCAAGGACTGGCTTGGCGGCATTCGGGCGACGGAAACGCAAACCCTGACCGACGAACTGAAGGTCATCGCCCGCTTCACCAAGTTCGTCCTCGGCGAATTGTCCGAAGTGTACGGATAAGCCCAAGCCGCCCTGCCCGCGCCAGGGAACGCCGGGGCCACCCCTCAGGGATTGAAAACAAATAACAACAAACCCCGGAGGACTTGATCATGAGCCAATCCGAAGCGCTCGAATTCTTTCACGCGGTCGATGTCAGCGATGTGGACCGGCCGAACCGCTTGTGCGTCTGCATCAGCGACGTGCATTTCACCGACGGCACGGTGGGCGTGCAAAGCCGCGACGACTGGGACGATTTCTTCGGGGAGATCACCCTCCTGTGCGAGGATCGCAAGATCGAGGAACTGGTGTTCGTCCTGGACGGCGACGTGGTCGACATGATCCGCACCAAGCACTGGGCGGAACGCGGCGTGTACCCTTGGGAACGCGAGCACCCCGAGTTTCCCGGTATCGTGAAAACGATCATGCAAGGAATCATCGACCAGCACTCCGGACATGACGGCGGTGACTGCCGGTTTTTCCAGATGCTCCGCGAGTTGCCGGCATCGCTTCGAGATAAGGGCGTCAAAAAGGTCGACGTCCTGGTGCTGCTCGGCAATCACGACAAGGAAATCCTGTCGGCGCCCGAGGCGCTCAAACTCTTTTACGAAGAATGCCTGGGCTGGAAGCTGAAAGACATCCCGGACGATTATCGGCTGAAGGTCGGGCGGATGTACGGCGACGAAAGCCTGTTCAAAAGTCCCGGCAGCGCCCCCTGGTTTCCCTTCTATTACGCCGATCTCGGCTTCCGCCTGTTCGTCACCCACGGCCAGTGGCGCGACGGCGACAATTGCCACGCGCTCCCGGAATGGTCCATCGAGAACGGCTGGCAGATCGAGACCTGGCGGAAACTCCGCTACCGGCCGTTCACCGATCCCTGCTTCGGCGATACGGTCGCGGCGGGCGTCCTGTCCGGTTTCATCTGGAAAGCCAAGCAAGCCTTGGCCGAGGAGGATAGGCAACGCATCGCCCGATCGGAAGCGAAAAGCCTTGGGATGAGCCGTTTGGAACAAGTCCTCGACGAACTCGATCTCTACCGGCCGAGCTATGCCGCGGTTTCACGCATCATCGAAGAAACCCAGAAGCTCAAGGAACGGCCCGACATCGCCGACACTATCGAAAAGCTCCTGCAAGACTCCGTATCCCAGTGGCTAAGCTGGGATTTCACCTATGAAAGCTCCCCCACGAAACGGCGTATCGGCCTGCGCTTTCTACGCTGGTGGCTGCGCATCGCGGAAATGCTGCACCGCACGCTGGCGCTCAAGTCGATTGAATGGTTCATGAAAATACTCGCCTGGTTCCGCAGCCACCACCGGGAAGAGCCGGTCACTTTCGAAGAAATGAAGAAATTCCCGGCTTTCCTGCCCGAAAATCGCATCTACGGGTTTCACATCCACGGCGAAGGCCACACCCATAATCCTCTGGAAGAAGAACCCGATGTCGATAAAGGCCAAAACTATACCTACATCAATTTTGGCACCTGGCGCGACCAGGTCGTGGAAAAGAATGCCGGACACTGGCTCCTCAAACTCCTAAAAAGGACCAAGCCCAGCTACCGCCGCCGCAGCGTCGGCCGTGCCCTGTTCGTCCTCGACCTCAAACCGGCCGCCGGCGGCGACAAAAGGAATTTCAGCTATTGGGTCGACGACAATCTGACCTGGAGCGATAAGCTGGATTGGAAATGATCCGTGCGGCGGAAGGGTTGTCCGGGCGCTCCAATCGCAAACGGCGGCTTCGGGAGCGCCGAAGCCGCCCTTCCAATCGCAAACGGGCATCCAGGGAGCACCTGGATGCCCCTTCCCCGGACAACCGTTTACGATTGGAATACGCGGGTACGCTATTCCGCCCTACTAAACTGCAGTTTCCTTACATTTTACGTTTACAGTTACGATTACACTTTACCTAGATAATCGTGGTTCCCGTGTTACATAATCGGGGATTGGATTTCTATATATCACCTTGGAATTGCATGATGTACAAATCCGTTTAATCACTTGTTCTGTGTACTAGGATCCCAAAATGATCGTTGCTCCAAAAACAGAAGGTGTCCTGTTCCATTACACGACACACGATGCACTCCATAGCATTGTGGAGAACCGGAATCTCCGCGCCACAAACGCATACTACCTAAATGATTCCAACGAAATCGTATTTGCCATAAACCATTTTCAAAGGCTTTTGGATGCAGCCGCCGACGAAGCAGAAAACACCAAGATCGCCAATTTCTACTTCGAATTAAGTCGTTGGCTTTATGGTTTGAAGACCAATGCCCATTACATATTCGTCTTTTCACTTAGCGAACATCGCAATCTACTGTCCCAATGGCGTGCTTACACTAAGCACGGCTCGGGCGTAAGCATTGGCTTCAACGTTACCGACCTAGAACGCCTCGCGGCTCGAAATCAGCTGTCGTTAACGAAGTGCATTTATGAAAGAGACGAATGCCAAAGGCGCCTAGCGAATGAGCTTGAGCGGATAAAGTCTGAGTTTCTAGCAGCATTCCCACATTTACCCACCGAATACGTTGCCACCCAAGTCGAATATCTAGATTTTCTGAATAGACAAGCAGAACCACTGCTAAAAGTCTTCTGCGCTCTTAAGGATTCAACCTTCCGGGAAGAAGGCGAGTGGCGCTTAATTTCTAAGTATTACAAGTATTATACGGATCCGAGTATAAAGTTCAGACCTAGTAAATCCACCCTAATTCCGTTTATAGAAATAGACATTAGCGAGATGCGCGATGACGGACTATTATTCGAGCAGGTTTATCCCGGCCCTTCTCCAAATTTCGATCTATCCTTTCAGGCGATTTCAGCGTTTTTAAGTAATAAACGGGCGTGCAATGTAACTATAAACCCTCAATCGTCATGGACGGAACGATAGTACACATAATCGGCTAATCGGGGGTTTTTAACCCTCAGCTCGCATAGGGCGCATTAGCTTTAGCGAAAAACAGGTCAGGCTTTTATTGTTTGCCTTAGGGTTCTTCCGTTTCAGTATTCCTTGGCACTTCACTTAAGGAAATCCGAAGCAAATAACAAAAGCCTGACCTGTTCATGACCCTTTCATGACGGTATCGGTCAAACCCGCAATCCGCGATAACCTTGCCCCCGATCTCCGGAAAAGCGTTCGCCTCGATCAGAACGCCTTTCCGTCACTCGTTCACGGCCTCTTCGGGGCGTCTCACCGGGTCGCATCCATCGAACTCCAAGGCTTATCGGAAACTTAGACGCCCCTTCCCGCTCATATTGGGAGCGGGCGCCGCAACCGCCAATCCGGGCGGCCCTGCTACAATTCTGCACCTGTCTTTTGATGTTTCCTTTTAGGAGAGATGACCTTGCCGACTTTCGTTCCTGGACAACGGTGGATTAGCGAGACCGAACCCGAACTGGGTCTGGGTATCGTGCTGGCCGTCGAAAATAACCGCGTGACCATTCTTTTTATCGCCAGCAGCGAGCGCCGCACCTATGCGGTCGATAACTCCCCGTTGACGCGGGTAAGGTTTTCCAAGGGCGATTCGGTCGAAAGTGCGGAAGGCTGGAAGCTCAAAGTGTCGGAGGTGCAGGAAAATCATGGCCTTATAACCTACGCAGGACTGGGCGAGGACGGGACGCCGCGAAGCCTCGACGAAGTCGATCTCAACCATTTCATGCAATTCAACAAACCGCAGGATCGGCTTTTCACCGGCCAGCTCGACCCTTCGGCGCTGTTTCGTTTGCGCTACGAAACGCTGCGGAGAATCGGCCAACTGGAGCAATCGCCGGTTCGCGGCTTGTGCGGCGGGCGCACCAGCATCATTCCGCACCAGATCTACATTGCCCATGAAGTCGCTCACCGCCAAGCCCCGCGCGTATTGCTGGCCGATGAAGTCGGCCTCGGCAAAACCATCGAAGCGGGACTGATCATCCACCATCAACTGTTGATCGGACGTGCCGAACGCATCCTCATCATCGTGCCGGAACCGTTGTTGCACCAATGGCTGGTGGAGATGCTGAGGCGCTTCAACCTGCGCTTCAGCCTGTTCGACGAGGAGCGTTTCTGGCAAATCGACGACGGCAATCCCTTCCTGAGCGAACAACTGGTCCTGTGCAGCCTGGATTTCTTCATGGACGACGAAGAACGCCAGGAAGCCGCGCTCGCGGCCGGATGGGATATGTGCGTGATCGACGAGGCGCACCACCTGCAATGGTCGGAGCAGCAAGCCAGCCCGGAGTATCTGTTCGTCGAGCAATTGGGCAAGGCCGTGCCGAGCCTTCTGCTCCTGACGGCAACTCCGGAACAACTCGGCAAGCGCAGCCATTTCGCCCGCTTGCGCCTGCTCGACCCCGATCGCTTCTACAGCTACGACCGATTTCAGCTCGAGGAAATGCAATACGAGTCGCTGGCTGAGGTGATCAATCATCTGCTGGATGATCCGAAATTGGACCGGGAGACCTTGAGTCAACTGAAATCCATCATCTCGCAAGACTTGGCGGACGATTTATTGGCACGATTGGACGACCCCGAGCGCGCCGAGGACGCGCGTCGCGAACTGATTCAACTCCTGCTGGACCGCCACGGCACGGGCCGGGTCTTGTTCCGCAATACCAGGGCTACGGTCAAGGGTTTTCCGGGACGGGAACTGGTCGCCCATCCCCTGCCGCTGCCCGAGGCATACAGCAATCTGTTGGCCGAGACTCAACCTCAGATCGAAGACCTCCTTCATCCGGAAACCCTGTATGCCCGGTATGCCAAAGAGGCCGTCGAATGGTGGCGTCTGGACAGCCGGGTGGAGTGGTTGGCCAAGACCATAAAGAACCTCAAATCGGCCAAGGTTCTGGTGATCTGCGCGAAAGCCAAAACCGCCATCGATTTGGAGGAGGCACTTCGAATCCAGGGCGTGCGCGCGGCGGTTTTTCACGAGCAAATGAGCATCGTGGCCCGCGACCGGGCGGCGGCCTGGTTCGCCGATACCGACGATGGCGCTCAGGCGCTGGTGTGCTCGGAAATCGGCAGCGAAGGACGCAATTTTCAATTCGCCCATCACCTGGTGATGTTCGATCTGCCGCTCAACCCCGACCTGCTGGAACAGCGGATCGGTCGTCTCGACCGTATCGGACAATCCGAAATCATCCGCATTCACGCCGCCTACTTCGAGGGCAGCGCTCAAGCCGTATTGTTCCGCTGGTATAACGAGGGACTGAATGCGTTCAGCCAGCCTTGTTCGGCGGGGCTTCCGGTCTTCAGCCGGCTCGGGGGAGAGCTTGCCGCCTTACTGCAGGCGCCCGGCGCCGCAGGCGAAATCAAACTGGTGGAGCGGGCGCGGAAGCTGACCGATGCGATCCAGGAGGAATTGCATCAGGGCCGGGATCGGTTGCTGGAATTGAACTCCTGCCGCAAAAACGCCGCGGATCATCTCGTCCGGCTGATCGAAGAGACGGACCGTGAGAATAATCCCTGGCCTTATTTGGAACGGGTGTTCGACGCTTACGGAGTCGCCATCGAGGAACATTCGGAACATTGCTATATCCTCAGGCCCGGCGAACATATGCGCACCCAGTTCCCGGAGCTGCCCGACGACGGCGTGACGGTCACGCTGGACCGGAGCATCGGTTTGGCGCGCGAGGACATGCTGTTCCTGACCTGGGAGCACCCGATGCTGCGGGGCGCCATCGATCTCATTCTAAACAGCGAGCACGGCAATGCCGCGCTGAGCTTAGTCCGGCACCCGGATCTGGAGACCGGCCAACTGCTCCTGGAAACCATTTATTTGATCGAGTGCGCGGCACCGAAGCGCTTGCAGATCGGGCGTTTCTTTCCGCCCACGGTGCTGCGCTTCCTGTTCGATCAGGATGGCAACGATCTCAGCGCCCTGCCCTTTGAAAGCCTTGCCGAACAACCCCAGCAGTTCGACCGGGAACACGCGCTGGGGCTGGTCCGCAGCCGGCAAAAGCTCATCACCCGGCTGATAAGCAATGCCGAAAAGAAGGCACGGGCGCAAATGCCCACCGTCATCGGCGAAAGTGCGAAAAGGATGCTCGACACCATGACGACCGAGCTCAAACGCCTGGCGGCCCTGCGGCGCGTCAACCCGAACGTGCGCCAGGAAGAGCTGGATCAGCTTAAAGAGAACGCCATAGAGATGAACAACTGCATTCAGGGAGCGCACTTACGCTTGGATTCGGTGAGATTAATGATTACGGTCTGACGCTTTGGGCGGATGGATTGCTGAAGCGGTTTTCATCATAGTCCAGCGGCATGGATTGGGTCGCCGTCCCGCATGCGGGTTGCTTGGCCAAACTGTAGGCCGGATTAAGCCCTTCGGCTTCGCTCAGGACAGGCTTCGCGTATCCGGCGTTTTGTCCGCAGCGCGCCGGGAACAGCTGACGCCCCTTCGACCGGGCCCGGGACAGGCTTATCCCGGCCTACAATTCGTTAGGCGGACAGACCGTTAGTCAAACGGAAGAGCCGCCCCATTCTGCCTCGCCCCAGACGACGACTGCTTGCACAACAACTACTTGCGCGAAAACTCAGTCCGACGCTTCCACCGAGGCGTCGGTGAAATTTCACCATTAGCTGCCATACTCTAAAGCTCCATCCCACTTCAACCCTAGGGTAGGCTTATGATCGAAGATTTCAAAGGCGGCGAGTCGTGGCGCATGTTCAGGATCATCAGCGAGTTCACCGAAGGCTTTGACAAGCTTTCCGATATTCGCTTCGCCGTCTCTTTTTTCGGCTCCGCCAATATCAAACCGAGCAGTCCGTACTATCAGGCCGCACAAACCGTCGCCGAGGTACTCGCCAGCCACGGCTATGCCATTATCAGCGGCGGCGGGCTGGGCGTTATGGAGGCCGCCAATAAGGGTGCCCGTCTCAAAAAAGCCCGCTCGATCGGACTCAATATCGAATCGTCCGGCGAAGAGAAATCGAATTCATACCAAAACCTCAGCCTGGAGTTTCGCTACTTTTTCGTGCGCAAACTCATGTTTGTGAAATATTCGATGGGCTATGTCTGCTTTCCCGGCGGATTCACTACCTTGGACGAATTGTTCGAAGCACTCAGTCTGATGCAAACGCACAAAATCCATCCCATGCCGCTGGTTCTATTCGGTTCGGAGCATTGGAATGGCTTAATGGACTGGATCAACAACGCGATACTCGCCAACCAATTTGTCGACAAACCCGCTTTGGAACACATCTCGATAACGGACGACCCTCTCGAAGTCGTCGACATTATGAACAAACACCGCGAATGGAAGCTCAAAAGGATCGTTGAGGCGAAATCCGCCGAATCGCCCGAAAATTAACCGGCCCGCAGGTTTTCCCTGCTCCAAGAATTTTGCATGTCGTGCCCCAAATCTATCGATCCATCAAAACCACCTCGCCAGGATCTTGAAGCTCAGCTGCATTATTGAGGGAAAAGCGCTTGCCGAAGCGGAACGCGACTTGCCGGAAAGCCAGCTGTTCGGCACACGTGATCGCGCCAAACTGGAGCTAGCCAAAACATCGGCCGCTTGAAAAGACATCATCACTAGCTCGTCGGTATATTTCGGGTATCACGGCTTTAGGATTCTCCGATTCGGGATTCGAACAATGATCCAAGTCTTAATCCAAGGAGAGCAGGTATGAATAAGAAATACGTGTACGCCTTTACCGAAGGCGACGGCCGTGATAAGCGGCTTTTGGGCGGCAAAGGTGCCAACCTGTGCGAGATGACGCAAATCGGCCTGAACGTGCCGCCGGGCTTCGTCATCACGACCGAAGCCTGCCTCGAATACTTGGAGAAAAAGACCATCCCCGATGGGATCTTGGACGAAGTACGCGACCACATCGGACGACTGGAGGAAAAAACCGGCAAGCGATTCGGCGGCGAGGACAACCCTCTGTTGGTGTCCGTGCGATCCGGCTCCGCGATGTCCATGCCCGGCATGATGGACACTATCCTCAATCTGGGCCTCAACCGAAAAACGCTGCGAGGACTCATCCGGCAGACCGCCAACGAGCGCTTCGGATATGACGCGTTCAGGCGCTTCATTCAACTCTTCGGCAAAATCGCTCTGGGCGTTTCGGACGCCCTGTTCGACGAGGCTTTCGAGGACGTCAAACGGGCGGCCGGCGTCAAGGCCGACATAGCACTGAGCGCGGAGCACCTGAAGGAAATCAGCGAGCGTTTCCTGAAGATCGTGCAGGATGCAACCGGTAGGCCTTTTCCGGAAGATACCTTCGAACAATTGGAAATCGCCATCAAGGCGGTTTTCGGCTCCTGGATGGGCAAACGCGCCGTGGATTATCGCCGGGAATTCCATATTACGCCGGACATGGCCAACGGCACCGCCGTCAACGTGGTGACCATGGTGTTCGGCAACATGGGCAACGACTGCGCGACCGGCGTCGGCTTTACCCGCAATCCCGCCACGGGCGAAAACGAGATGTTCGGCGAATATCTGGTCAACGCCCAGGGCGAGGATGTGGTGGCCGGCATCCGTACACCGAAACCGGTGCATGAGATGAAACAGGAGATGCCCGAGCTGTATAGCCAGCTCGTCGACTTGCGCGACAAGCTCGAAGGGCATTACCGGGAGGTGCAAGACTACGAATACACCATCGAAAAGAGCGTTCTCTATTGCCTCCAAACCCGGAACGGCAAGATGAACGCCACGGCCATGGTAAGAACGTCGGTGGAAATGTACGACGAGGGGCTGATCGGCAAGGCGCAAGCCTTGCTGCGGGTGAATCCCTCGCATCTCGAACAGCTGCTGCACCCCTGCCTCGATCCGAGCCACATGGAAAAACCCATAGCCCAAGGCTTGCCGGCTTCGCCCGGAGCCGCCAGCGGCCGGTGCGTGTTCGATGCCGATCAAGCCGAGATCCAGGGTCGAGCCGGCGAGAAAGTCATCCTGGTGCGGGAGGAAACCAAACCGGAAGACATACACGGCTTCTTCGCCGCGCAAGGCGTTTTGACCAGCCGCGGCGGAAAAACCTCGCATGCGGCGGTGGTGGCCCGCGGCATGGGCAAAGCTTGCGTCGCCGGCGCGGAAGGCATCCGGGTGGACAGCCGGGCGCGCTTGGCTCGGGTGGGCGAAGTCACCTTACGCGAAGGCGATGTCATCACTATCGATGGCAGCACCGGCAATGTCTATCTGGGAGAAATCCCGACCATCGCGCCGAAGTTTTCGGATGAGTTGAAAACGCTGTTGTCCTGGGCCGACGAAGCCGCCCGGCTCAAGGTCCTGGCTAACGCCGACACGCCCGAGAGCGCGGCCGTTGCGATGGAACATGGCGCCATGGGCATCGGCCTCTGCCGTACGGAGCGCATGTTCAACGCCAGCGAGCGCCTTCCTCTCGTCGTGGAGATGATCCTCGCCCACGACACCGAGGAGCGGCAAGCCGCACTGGATAAGCTATTGCCCATCCAGCGCGAAGACTTCAAACAATTGCTCAAGATCGTGGCGCCGCGGCCGGTCACCATACGGCTGCTCGACCCTCCGATGCATGAATTCCTGCCGAGCGAAAATCAGTTGCTCGACGAGATCGAGTCCTTGAAGGAATACCGGTTGGCCGTAAAAGGACGCAGCACCGCTCTGAGCGCGTTGAATGCCCCTTATGCCGCGAATGATTTAAGCGAGGACCTGGTCAACAGTGTCATTGCCAAAAAGGAACAGATGCTGCGTAAAGTGAGGGAACTGCACGAGGTCAATCCGATGCTGGGCCATCGCGGCGTTCGCCTCGGCATCACCTATCCCGAAATTTACGAGATGCAGATCCGCGCCATCTTGGAAGCCACCGCGCAATGTCTGAAAGAAGGCGTGCCCGTCAATCCCGAGATCATGGTCCCGCAAGTCATCACCGCTCAGGAGCTGAAACATGTCAAAGCCAGTGTGGACAAAATCCGGCGAGAAATCGAGACAGAGTTCGGTTTGGAGCTGGCATTCAAGTTCGGCAGCATGGTGGAAACGGTCCGCGCCTGCACGCGGGCGCAAGACTTGGCTCGAATCGCCGAATTCTTCTCCTTCGGCACCAACGATCTGACCCAGGCGACTTTTTCCTTCTCCCGCGAGGACGCCGAGAACAAGTTCCTGCCGCTTTACACCGAATACGGCATTCTGCAGGACAACCCGTTCGAGGTGCTGGATATCAAAGGGGTCGGCGCGTTGATGCAAATGACCGTCGAATGGGGCCGGAAGACCAACCCGCAACTCGAGGTAGGCATCTGCGGCGAACAGGGCGGTCATCCGACCTCCATCCGGTTTTGCCATTCCATCGGGCTGGATTACGTGTCCTGCTCGCCCCACCGGGTCCCTATCGCCCGCCTGGCGGCGGCGCATGCGCAGTTGCTGGAAAACCGATAGCTCTTCTGCCCGAACAAGCCCCCGTCCGACGACGATCCCCCGCCGCCTGAACTGTGTTATGCTGGCGCGGCCAATCCGCGCCCAACTCGGCCAGGCATTTAAAGCCCCTTTGTCTCCGCTAAAAAAAATTACAGAGGACCCACGCATGGAAAAACCGTTCATCCTGCATATGTTCACCTCGGAAAAGAATCTCAGCCCGTTCGACGTCAATATGGCTTTGGACGCCGGCTGGATTTCCGCCATCCCCTACCTCAATATCGAACTGGGTGAGGTGACCGCCTTGGTGCAGGATGCGATTTTCTCGAGAGGCCCGAGCGGCGTGAAACGGACCGGCATTTTCATCGGCGGGCGGGATGTAAAAACGGCCATGGACATGCTCGGGACCGCCAAGAAATCCATGGTTCCGCCCTTTGTGATTTCCGCGTTTGCGGACCCGAGCGGTGCCTTCACCACGGCGGCCGCCATGGTCGCCATGGCGGAACGGGAGCTGGAAAAGCGCCACCAGACAACTCTGCAAGGCAAAAACGTACTCGCCTTGGGAGGCACCGGACCAGTCGGGCAGATCGCCGCCGTACTGGCCGCTAAAGCCGGAGCCAACGTAAAAATCATCGGTCGCCAGCTGGAAAGAGCCCAGAAGATCGCCGAACAATGCAATGCCGAATTCGGGGCGGGTCAAACCAACATTCAAGGCGACGCCGACGCCAATAAGCCGGAGCTTATCAAAACCGCCGACGTGGTATTCGCTACCGCCGCAGCCGGCATTGAAGTGCTGAGTGCGGAATTGATCGCCGCCGCACCGCAGCTTAAAGTCGCAGCGGATGTCAACGCGGTTCCGCCGTCCGGCATCGCCGGCCTCGGCCCTCACCACAAGGGCACGGCGATTGAAGGTTCCCGTAGCGGCGCCGTCGGGGTTGGCGCCTTGGCAATCGGCAACGTCAAATACCAGACGCAGCATAAACTGCTGAATAAAATGCGTTTCCAACTACGTCAGTCGGATAAGCCGGTTTTTCTCGATTATAACGACGCTTTCGAAGTGGCGCGGGAACACGCCAAAAAGCTTTAGAGCCTTAAAGCAGAAATTCATTAATATGCTATTTATTACTATGGCCCAATGAAACGGGTATTGCGCGATCATTATCCAGTCGGTAATTAATTACCGGATAAACCTCGGGTTAGGGACAGCCGTTCGGGGAATAAGATAGTTCGTGTACAGACGTTTAATTGCCGGCATATAAATAGTAATAATTAACTGGATCAGTCAGGAGGAGCATAGTAATGAATAATACCGCCGAGGCAATTCAAGCCGCAGACATCGATAATGATAAAATACTCAAAGAGATGGTGGACAAAAGCTACACCCGATGTCGTCTTACCGGGACATTTATAGACGATTTCTATAATGCTTTTGTCGCATCATCGCCCAAAATCGAGGAAAAATTCCGCAAAACCAACTGGGATACCCAGAAGAAACTACTGGATCAGGGGATCAGGCATTTAATTTTGTTCTTTTATGAGCCGAGTTCCGTCACGGCGGAAAAGATGATTCAGCTCGGCGAATCCCATTCCAGGTCCGGACTTAATATCGAACCGGAGCTTTACGACTTCTGGATTTCCGCCCTTATGGCAACCGTGGCCGAAAGCGATCCGAAGTTCAATCCGGAACTTGAAAAAGCGTGGGAAATAGTCGTGGAGCGTGGCATTTCCGTCCTGAAATCCATGTATGATGAATAATATCCGGAAAAACACTCTTTATTATTGAAGGAGAGAAATAAAAACATGTCTAAACGCAGTGTTTTATACATGCTCGATCCGATGCCCCACAACAGCCCTTTTGATATCAATATGGCAGTTGATGCGGATTTCGACATGATCATTCCGCTCAATCACGTAAAGCTGGAGGAAATCAACGGCCTTACTCAAGACGCCATCTTTTCACGCGGGCCGGAAGGCGTAAAGAGAACGGGCATGTTTATCGGCGGGCGCGATATCGGTTTGGCCGTGAGCATGTTAGAAACCACCAAAAAAGCCATGGTGCCTCCCTTCCAAATTTCCGTCCTCGCCGACCCCAGCGGAGGTTTTACCACGGCAGCGGCTTTGGTTGCCTTGGCTGAGAAACAGCTTAAGGAAAAGCACGGCACCGAGTTGAAAGGCTGCAACGCCGTGGTGTTCGGCGGTACCGGGCCGGTCGGCATAGCAACCGGAGTCATAGCGGCTTTGTGCGGAGCGGAAACGACTATCGTCGATCACGCATCGCTCGATAATGCCTTGGAAAAAGCCGATACCTACGGACGCATGTTCGAAACTCGACTGGAAGGCACTTGCGCGACATCCGAGGCCGATAAAGCCCACTTGCTGCATAAGGCGGACGTCGTGTTCTGCACGGCTAAGGCCGGAGTACAGGTTTTAAAAGCCAGCACCTTGGCGGAAGCGAGCCAGCTCAAGGTCGCGGCAGATGTGAACGCGGTTCCGCCATTGGGTATCGATGGCGTCAAGCGGACTGACCTAGGCGCTCCGCTCAAGTATGCCACCAAATCAGCGGGCGCCGTCGGTATCGGCGCATTGGCTGTCGGCGATTACAAATACAAGCTGCAATTGCAGTTGCTCCGTTCGCTTCTTCAACAGGATGAACCCGTGTTTTACGATTTCCGCGAGGCGTTCAAAATCGCGCGGACTATGGTCTGACACACCGGCTTCGCTGTTCCGCAAGTTCGGTCGCAAACTACGAGGGATGCCTACGGGCATCCCTTTTTCGACTGATGTTTATTTGAAGAACCAGGCATTGAATATTGTCCGCCGTTCGTTTTAGCTCTTCGACAATCGGCAACTGAAATACCGAGAACTGAAACGATAGCAAGACTGTTTTGCGGAGGCTCGCACACTTAATAACATGGGATGAACCAGGCCATGTTCATCACGGTCTATTTGATATCAAGCGTAAACCATCGAGACTCTCGCACGGCTCGTATCGCACGCCAAATGATTCCCCAGAGCTCATGAAAATTTACAATCTTTTCCCTCGCCTTGCCGGCCCTCTAAACAGTTGGAAGCCGCATCTGGAACGGGCGGCACATATGGGATTCAACTGGATCTTCGTGAATCCCATTCAAGAGCTGGGACGTTCCCGCAGCCTTTATTCCATTAAAAACTATTTTCGAATCGATCCGTCGCTGCTCAATTCCCGCTCGTCGAAATCTTCGGAGGATCAACTGCGCGAGATAGTCGGCCAGGCCGAAAGTCTCGGCCTCGGCATGATGGTCGATCTGGTTATCAATCATTGTGCCTACGATTCCGCTTTGCTGAAACAACATCCCGAGTGGTTCGCCAAAGAAGGCAAACGTATTGCCCACCCGTTCTGCATGCATGACGGAGAAAAGGTCGTCTGGCGCGATCTCGCCCAATTCGACCATCGGCATACATCCGACGCGGAAGGACTTTACCGGTATTGCCGAGAAATCGTCGAATACCTGATTGGCCTGGGCTTTAAAGGGCTACGCTGCGATGCGGCTTACCAGTTGCCCAGCCGTTTTTGGGCGCGGCTCATCGAAGAAACCAAACGGGCACATCCGGAAACCGTATTCCTTGCGGAGACCTTGGGCTGTAGTGCCGACCAGACCCGAGAAACCGCCCGAGCCGGTTTCGACTTCATTTTCAATAGCTCGAAATGGTGGGATTTTTCAGGCACCTGGCTTTTGGACCAGTATCAACTCACCCGAGAAACCGTACCGTCCATCAGCTTCCCCGAAAGCCACGATACGCCGCGCGCGTTCGCCGAATTCCAGCAGAATGTCGATACGGTCAAACAGCGCTATTTTTTCGCGGCGCTATTTTCCGCCGGCGTAATGATACCGATGGGGTTCGAATTCGGCTTTCAGAAGCCTCTCCACGTCGTCAACACCACACCTGCCGACTGGGAAACCACCGACGTGGATTTGACCGGCTACATCGAACAGATCAACCGGATAAAAAGCCGGCATCCAGTATTCGATGAGGAAAGCGTCACGCAAGTGCTCGATCATTCCAATCCGGAGATCTTGCTGATGCGGAAAGCTGCCAGCCGAAAGCGCAGCGAGGCATTGATCATCCTGAACAAAGATCCCTGGAATCGGCAAAACTTCTTCTCCGACAATCTGTACCACCTCGTCCAAAGCGAGCCCCCACTGTTCGATGTCTCGCCGGAATGGCCCCTGGACTACTTGCCGACGCCGTTCCAGTTTGAATTGACGCCGGGAATGGGGCGGGTGTTGGTGACGCAATAACACCCATCCTTCATTCGACACGTCTGTCGTTGCTCCGATTTCGGAGCCGACAGGCCCCCGAGTAAATAGGCTAACTTCCAACTTGAGCTTCCACTGCGTTTTTTCGGAACAAAGGATGGCTTAAACTAGCCCTGTCGAGTTCATGTTAGGCAACCGGACGCAACCTCATGGCCCAAAAGACCCCGCCTCCAGATACGAAAGTAGACGCTCCCGAATCTCCAAAAAAAGGAAAACTTCGAAAAGCCACGGAAAAATCAGCGAGAAAGGACGAATCCCGCACCGAAACCACTCGATCGAAAGCCACAGACGTACGCTCCTCGCCGGAGACTTCGCTTGGTCGCGCAGTGCCTCCTACAAAATCCGACACTCTACCGTCCGAGAAAACACCTGACCACAAACCGGAGAAAGACACCGCTCATCTCGCGGCAGCCATAGCTCTGGAAGAGAAATCGGCTAGAAAAGCCTTGCCTAAGGTTTCCGGAGAAAAGCGGGAAAACGCTGAACCTAAAAAGAAATCGCCTGATGCGAAGATCAATCGGGCAGATGAAAAAAAGCAACTCAAACTTGTTCCAACCGTGTCTCCTGCGAAACCCGCGGAAGCTGAAGCTTCGTCACGAGATTTAAAGAAATCGCCATATCCTGAGGAGATACAATCAGCTCCGATCTCCGACACGGACACATCTTCGATACCCGAACCGATAGCCGCCGGAGACGCAAAGACCGCTGAACAAACACCCTCTGAGGCAACGACGACCGGCGCCACACCAGCGCCGGAGCCCGTGCGGCAATATTCGAAACCTTTGGAAAAACCGGAGGAATCTCCCGAACCGGAATCCGTGTCACTGGAACCGGTACCGCCATCGGCGATTCAGGCTGAACCCGAACCGCGTGCCCACCATCACGCCTCGACGATCCCGTCGATGTATATCGTTCAGATCACGCCCGAACTCGCACCGGTCGCCAAGGTCGGCGGCCTTGCCGACGTCGTATTCGGACTCAGCAACGAATTGGAAATCCGCGGCAATCACGTCGAAATTATTCTGCCCAAATACGATTGCCTCCGTTACGACCACATCTGGGGCCTGTGCGAAACTTACGGAGACTTATGGGTACCCTGGTATGGCGGTGCTATTCATTGCACCGTCTATTTCGGATTCGTGCACGGCCGCAAGTGCTTCTTCATTGAGCCGCATTCCAGCGACAACTTCTTCAACCGCGGGAGCATCTACGGCTTCAACGACGACGTTCTGCGCTTCGCCTTCTTCACGCGGGCGGCCATGGAGTTCCTCTGGAAATCCGGCAAGAATCCCGACATCATCCATTGTCATGATTGGCAGACGGCGCTGGCGCCGATTTTTCTGTTCGAGATCTATAAATTCCTCGGCATGACCCACCCTCGGGTGTGCTTCACCATCCATAACTTCAAGCATCAGGGGGTCACCGGCACGCAATTGCTCCAGGCGACCGGGCTCAACCGGCCCGAATACTATTGCCATTACGACCGGCTGCGGGACAACTTCAATCCCCATGCGGTTAACCTGATGAAAGCCGGGGTGGTCTATTCCAACTTCGTCACGACAGTTTCCCCGCGCCACGCCAGCGAAGCCAAGGATCAGGGCCAGGGCTTCGGCCTTGAGCCGACGCTGCACATTCACCACGTTAAATATGGTGGCGTCGTCAACGGCATCGATTACAACATGTGGAACCCGGAAATCGACCGCTATATCCCGCATCACTACGGCGTCGACAACATCGAGGAAAAGTACAAGAACAAAAAGGTACTGAGAGACCGCCTGATGATCGCCGACAACGAAAAGCCCATCGTCGCTTTCGTCGGCCGACTGGACCCTCAGAAGGGACTGGAACTCATCCGCCACGCTGTTTTCTATACCCTGCATCGGCGCGGCCAGTTCGTGCTCCTAGGCTCCAGTCCGGACGGACAAATCAACAGCTATTTCTGGAGCCTGAAACATCAGCTAAACGACAATCCGGATTGCCACATCGAAATCGGCTTCAATGAGGAGCTGTCTCACCTCATCTACGCCGGCGCCGATATGATTCTGGTACCCAGCCAGTTCGAACCCTGCGGCCTGACCCAGTTGATCGCCATGCGCTACGGCACCGTGCCGATCGTACGGGAGGTCGGTGGCTTGGCCGACACCGTCTTCGACAAGGATTACTCCTATAAGCCCCTGAACGAGCGCAACGGCTATGTGTTCAGGGATTATGACTACAGCGGGCTGGAATCGGCGCTGGGACGGGCGTTGAGCTGCTATTACGATTATCCCGATCACTTCCGGGAAGTAATGAAAAACGCGATGCGCTACGATTTCTCATGGAAGAATCCCGGGCAGGATTACCTCAATATCTATGACCTCATCCGTGAGAAATAAGACTCAAGCTAGCGAGGGTTTCAACGGCTTGATCAATACCTTGGAAGCGCGGTGAGAGTTATAGGACGCGCGGCGCGCCTCAGGCAAATCGGTGGTGCGCGCCGGCTCGAAACCGCGTTCCCGGAACCAGTGCGCGGTTTGAGTCGTGAGCACGAACAGCCGTTCTATATGCAATACACGGGCTTTCGCCTCCAGATGCTCCAATAAGCGCTCGCCGCGCTTTTCGCCGCGGTAATCGTTGTGAAGCGCAAGGCAGGCCAATTCTCCCATCCGTTCTTCCTTAAACACATGTAAAGCGGCGCAGCCGATAATCAGACCGTCCCGCTCGATCACGATGAAGTCTTCGATGTCCGTCTCGAGCCGCTCCCGGGAGCGAGGGACCAGAACGCCGTTTTGTTCAAGCGGCGCAATAAGATCGAGCACCCCTGAAACGTCTTGAACCGTCGCCGGACGCATGGTCTCGAAGGCCGTTTTGCTGACCAGTGTGCCGACGCCGTCTCGGGTAAATAACTCGAGCAGCACGGCTCCATCGATATGACGATCGAGTAGATGAGCGCGGCGCACGCCATGGCAGCACGCTTCGACGGCGGCTTTGAGATGCGGAGCGACCTCGCTGTCGGCCAAGCTGTTGTCATTCTTCAGCAACACCTCCGCCTCGCCGGTCGTAAGCTGCCGGATCAGCTGGCCGTCGAAGCCGGAGAGGCAGTCTTGCTCGGTCAACAGCAGCAGCTTGTCGGCCTTGAGGGCGATGGCGGCCGAGGTGGCCACCTGTTCGGCGCTGAGGTTGAACACCTCGCCGGTAGGCGAGTAACCGATTGCGGAAAGCAGCACGATATCGCCCCGATCCAATTCTCCGCGAATCCCGTCGACATCGATGCGCCTCACTTCTCCTGTGTGCTGGAAATCCACGCCATCCCGGACGCCCACCGGCTTGGCCGTGACAAAGTTGCCGGAGGCCACCCGGATGCGCGCTCCGGCCATCGGCGAATTGGCCAAACCTTGAGACAACAAGGCTTCGATTTCCACGCGAACCGTTCCTGCGGCTTCCTTCACGCATTCGAGAGCTGTATTGTCCGTAATACGGAGTCCTTGATGATAGTGCGCCTCGACTCCACGCGATTTCAGACGGGCATCGACCTGGGGGCGAATTCCGTGCACCAGCACCAAACGCACGCCCAGGCTGTTGAGCATGGCGAAATCATGGATCGTATTCGGAAATCCGCTATCGGCGACGGCCTCCCCGCCGAACGACACTACGAAGGTTTTACCCCGATGGGCATGGATGTACGGCGAAGAATCGCGAAACCAGCGAACGTAAGCTTCCGGGGAAATCGGCGTGGGCATTCTCGACTCAGCCGCGGATGCAAAACCGTTCGATCAATCGGCTCAAGATCTCGGTCCCCGTGCGGATGTGATCCAAGGGAAGATACTCGTCGGGTTGATGAGCCTGCTCGATATGTCCGGGCCCCATGACTACCGTCTGTAGCCCGAGCCGGTTCAGAAACGGCGCCTCGGTGCCAAAGGCGACCGCGCCGGAACCGTAACCGCTCAGTTCTTCACAGCAACGGACGATTTCGGCGCTGGCATCGCTCTCGAACGGCGGCAAGCCCTCGAACATACGGCGAACTTCCAGGGATAGGCCTTTTTCTTTGGCCAATACGGGTTCGAGCCGCTTTACCAGCTTATCGTGCAAATCCTCAAGTTCCATCCCCGGTAACGGACGAATGTCGATCTGTGTTTCGCAGTGCGCGCAGATGCGGTTGGGATTGTCTCCGCCGTGGATCGAACCGAGGTTTAGCGTCGGATAATCCACTTTGAACGCCGGATTGCGGTGCCGCGCTTTGAGTTCGGCCCGGAAAGCCAGCAATTCCGATAGCACGGCGTGCATGCCCTCAATGGCATTCGCGCCCAAGGACGGATCGCTCGAATGCCCCGCCTTCCCTCTCACCACGATAGACTCGAGCATGACGCCCTTGTGCATGCGTATCGGCTTGAGGCCGGTCGGCTCGCCGATGACGGCGTAACGCCCGAGCCTCGCGTTGTCCGCCACCAGGGACTTTACTCCGGACATCGAGCTTTCTTCGTCGGCAGTAGCGAGAATCACCAAAGGATGCCGCAAGTCCTTTGCCTCGAAGCGGCTTGCCGCCTCCAGTGCCAGCGCGAAAAAAGACTTCATGTCGGCGCTGCCCAGACCATAAATACGGCCGTCCTTCTCCACGGCCTTGAAAGGATCCGAAGACCATAATTCGGGGTCGCAAGGGACCGTATCGGTATGGCCGGACAGCACCAAGCCGGTCGGGTCTTCGCGGCTGCCCAGGCTTGCGATCAGATTGGCTTTATGGCCTCCGACAGGACGAATTTCGACCGAAAAGCCCAAAGCGTCCAGCCACTCCGCCAAAAGGTTGATGACCGGCAGATTACTCTGATCGTAACGGGGATCGGTGCAACTGATCGAGGGTCGCTCGATGAGCGCCCCGATCATCTCCAGTGTTTCTGGAATCGCCCGGGACACGGTCTTAGATATCCTCCAGATTCATATCGGTCACCGCGCCTTGAGAAGCGGACGATACGAGCTTGGCGTATTTGGCGAGCACTCCTTTGGTATAACGCGGCTTGGGCTGATGCCACGACGCGAGCCGCGCGCGAATTTCATCTTCACTGAGGTGCAGGGTCAGCTCACGCTGCTCGGCATCGATCGTAATGGTGTCGCCATTCTGGACGATCGCCAGAGGACCGCCCACATGGGCCTCGGGGGTAATATGGCCGACGACGAACCCGTGGGTGCCGCCGGAGAAACGCCCGTCGGTGATGAGCGCCACGTCTTTGGCCAATCCCTTGCCCATGACGGCGGAGGTGGGCGAAAGCATCTCGCGCATGCCGGGGCCGCCCTTGGGTCCTTCGTAGCGTATGACAATCACATCGCCTTTACGGACCGTCCCGTCCAGAATCGACTTGAGGGCCAATTCTTCGCAATCGAATACCCGCGCCTGTCCCGTAAAGGAAAGCCCTTCCTTTCCGGTAATCTTGGCAACGGCTCCTTCCGGCGCAAGATTGCCTTTCAGAACCACCAAATGGCTGTCCTTTTTAATGGGATTATCCAGGGGACGTATCATCTCCTGCTCTTCGGAATAGGAACGCACATCGGTCAGGTTTTCGGCGAGCGTTTTGCCGGTAACGGTAAGACAGTCGCCGTGCAAGAGCCCCGCCTCCAGCAACATCTTCATCAAAGGTAAGATACCGCCGATTTCGATCAGTTCCGCCATGGCGTAGCGTCCGCTGGGCTTGAGATCGGCCAGCATCGGTACTTTTTTGCCGATACGGGTGAAATCATCGAGCGTCAAATCAACGCCACAAGCATTGGCCATGGCCAAAAGATGCAACACCGCATTAGTGGATCCACCCAGGGCGATTACGACGGTAATGGCGTTCTCGAACGCCGGTTTGGTCATGATGTCCCGGGGGCGGATACCGAGTTCCAAGAGTTTAAGGACCTGCTCTCCGGCTCTAGCACAATCCGACTGCTTATCGGGCGAGACGGCCGCCTGGGCGGAACTGCCGGGAAGACTCATGCCCAGCGCCTCGATTGCCGAAGCCATGGTGTTGGCGGTGTACATACCACCGCACGAACCAGCGCCGGGAATGGCTTTGGCTTCGATCTGCTGCAATTGGGCATCATCGATCTTGTCATTGGCACGGGCGCCGACAGCTTCGAACACGGACACGATGTCGAGCTTCTTCTCCCCGAGACAGCCGGGCAGAATGGTACCGCCGTAGACGAATATGGCGGGACGGTTCAGCCGCGCCAAGGCAATCAGACAACCCGGCATATTCTTGTCGCAGCCGCCAATGGCCACCACGCCGTCGAAGCCCTGGCAACCCACTACCGTCTCGATGGAATCCGCGATGACTTCTCGGGACACCAGCGAGTATTTCATTCCCTCCGTACCCATCGAGATGCCGTCCGAAATGGTGATGGTGTTGAAGACCACGGCCTTTCCGCCATTTTGATCCACACCGCGGGATGCATCATCGGCCAGACGGTTGATGTGCATATTGCAGGGCGTCACCATGCTCCAGGTGGAAGCGATACCGATCTGGGGTTTCTTGAAATCGTCATCGGTAAAGCCGACCGCGTGCAGCATGGCACGGCTCGGTGCCCGTTCCATACCGTCGACGACCTGGGATGAAAAGGAACGGGTTTCTTTATCGCTATCGCTCATCAATAATCTCCGAAAACAGGGCTCAGCCGATTTACGGCTTATAGGTAGGGAATAAATGGACTCAGCGGCCTAGAACGACGAGCCCCAACCGCTTTTCTTGCGCCAAGTCAGGCGCGGCAAGATCAATCCGAGCACGATGCCGCCGAAGAGTACGCTAGCGCCGATCATAAACCAATACTGACGATGATCCTCGTCCAAAGCATGTTTATCCCGACGAATGGTGTCCAGTTCCCGCTCGAGAGTGATAAGGTTTTCCCGCAACCTGTCGCGTTCGGCCTGAATTTGAAGGGCATTAGCAGAGGCTTGGCGGACCGCAATAAGTTCGGTGTTCAGACGGGCGGTCTCGGTTTGAAGTTGCTGGGCCGTCTTATCGGTATTTTGTTTACCCGACTCCGCAGTGGCCAGCTCGCCTTTAAGGCGCTTATTTTCTTGAAGCGCCGAATCGAGTTTTTTGGCCATTTCGTCGAGCTGATTGAGGGCAACAGGCTGTTCGGAAAGATACCGGCTGAGCATCCAGCCTTCCTCACCGCTCACCAATTTCACGAAGGAATAACCCGTTTCGGGATTTTGTTCGAGCACGTCGATTTCCGTGCCGGATGGCACCATCTTTATGATTTTGTGCTGTAAGCTCTGGCCAGTGCGCATTTGGACTTCCAATCTGTCGGTGACATAGGCCTTTTTCGCGGCATGAGCCATAAACGGGACGCAAAGAACGAGCGTGAAGAGAATTATTTTCAATGTAGTTTTTTGCATTGGCTAAGCTACTTTTACATTTTATCAACAATTAAGGGCAGGATTAATTCCACGCAATGACGGAAACTAGCGCGGATATGCTACGGCACAGAAGAACTCTATCGAGCCCACAATCCAGCCGAACTAAATCTTTCTCTCTCGTCCGACGCACACCAACCCCGAAGCCGAAAGGAGCATTGCCCCCTCTCCTTTTAAGGGGCTTGGTTAATGTGCTACAGCCCCTTAAGCAGTGCTTCGGCCTTATCCCGTCCGGCAAAGCTGTTCTTTTCCTTCAATAAGCGTTCCAGCTCCTTGCGTGCTTCATCTTTTCGTCCCAGCTTAGCCAAGGCCTCCGCCAGGTGAACTCGAATCTGCGCTATATGAGGCGCGTGGACGGCAGCATCCTGCAATAAATGCAATCCTTTTTCCTGCTTCCCGTTTTGTATGAAAACCCAACCAACCGTATCCATGACCTCCGGATTGTTCTCCGATGTCGAAAGCAATTTTTCGGCCAGGGGCAGTGCCTTACTGCCTCCCAATTCTTGATACAACCAGGCCAAATTGTTTTGGATCAGCGTATTATCCGGCTTCAGTGCATACGCCTTTTCGTAAGCGTCCACTGCTTCCTCGGATCTGCCGGCTTCCTGATACCCCATAGCCAACATCGCCCACGAATCAACGTCGTCTGTCGACGACTGCAGCCATTGACTCAGGCCGTCGAAAGCGGCTTTGTCCTCGCCCAATGCGCGATGCGTCTGAAACAAACGCCGCGCCAAGATCGAACTCGGCGCTGACTGAAAAGCCTTCTCATATGCCGGGAGCGCTTTCTTGAACAGCTTTTGGGCAAACTGCACATCGCCTTCCAATTGAAAACCCGCATGCGATTTCGGGTGTTTGGCCTTGATATCCTCCGCTATTTTTAGTGCCTGTTCGTATTTCTTGTCCTGAAGGTTTAGTTCCGCCTGGGCTAAGAGAGCCGGCACATAATCGGGAGCCTGTTTCAAAGCACCTTCCCACTCGGTTCTCGCCGCCTGCTTTTCGCCCGCCCTGTAAAGAGTTTGGGCAAGCTGATGACGGTACTCGGGATTGCTCGGAACTTTGCTCACCAGTTTCTTGAATGTCGCTACGGCACTGGCCCCTTGATCATTGGCGAGTTGGGCTAAACCGAGGTTTTGCAGCACCAGCGGCTGATCGGGATTATTGCTCTCGGCATCGCGGGCGGCTTCCAGCGCTTGCAGAGGCTTGCCCTGCGCCAGGAAATATCGAGACAACATCAGCGATGGCTGTAACGCCTTGGGATTTTTTTCACGCGCTTCCTTCAGATATTTCTCCATCTGTGGATAATCCTTGCGCATTTCGGCAATCTGAGCGAGACCAATATGCGCCGCCAGGTTTTTCGGGTTTCGCTGGCGAATTTGTTCATAACGCTGAGCCGCCGCATCGAGCTTGTTGCGACTGAGTTCCAGTTTGGCCAAATTAAGTGCGGCGGTCGCATAATCGGGCTTGAGTTTCAAAGCAGCCTCCCAGTGCTCGCGCGCCTTATCCGCATCACCCTTGGACATATAGGCGGCGCCCAGCAAATTGTCCGGCATGGGATCGCCGGGCAACTTGCTCTTCATTTTTTGGGCCGACTCGATGGCGTCTTCCGGCTTCTTTTGCTGAATCAAGGCGAGGACCAGCATCACGTCCGCTTGCAGCAGGTTCTGATCCAAGTCAACGGCGGATTTGAGATCGTCCACGGCCTGCTCCATTTGCCCGGACGCAATACGTCCCAAAGCCAGTTGCGCCTTGACCGATGCCTCGTTGGGCGCGAGTTCGGAGGCGCGGCTTAGATATTCCGTACCTGAATCGTATTGCTTGTCTTGAAGATAGGCGCTGCCAAGGAGAGCAAGAAATTGAGGATCGTTAGACGCCTGGTCTTCCACCCCCTTCAAAAGATCGACGGCTTCATGGGCACGCCCCAGTTTCATCCGTGTCGCCGCCAGCAACTTGGCCGCAGGCAAATATTTGGGAAATGCCCCGAGATATTGAGAGAGATTGTTTTCCGCGGACTCGTATTTACCCTGTTGATAAGCGATCGTGCCCAAAAGCAGTCTGCTTGGCAGATGATTCGGAAGAGCATTGGTGACCTTGACAAGAGCATCTTCAGCTACTTGAAGCTCTTTCTTCTGAAAGGCAATTAGCGCGTGAAAATAAAGCGCCAGCGGCACATCTCCCGCCGCCTTTCGAACCTCGTCGACGCCTTTCTGTGCTTCCTCCGGCTCACCCAGACCGAGATAAACCGCAGCCCGCCCCAGCCGGGCCCGCGCATCGAAAGGCTGAGCATCGAGCGCCTTGGTGAAGGCATCGACCGCCCCTTGCTGATCGCCATCCAGCCGCTTCATTTCCCCTGCGACAATCCACGCATTCACATTCTTGGAGTCCTTGGCGATCGCCTGATTGGCGTATTCGACCGCTTTCTTGTATTGCTTTTGTTGCGCCTCCAGCATGGCGAGACCCAACAAGGCATCGCTGGCGGACGAATCGAGCTTCAGAGCGGCGGCGAAACTCTCCTTCGCCCGCTCCGGCTCTTTGAGACTAACTTGGGCGAGTCCACGGATACCGTGAACTTGAGCGCGGATCGTATCGGCCAGATCTTCACCCGGCTTGATCTGGTCCAGCACGGCCTTCGGCTTGTCCTGCAACAGGTAGGCTCGAGCCAGTGGAACGATCCATTTTTCCTTGGGTGCGCTGAAATCCCGGGCTTTCTCCAGTTCCTTTGCCGCCGATGGGCCATCGCCCAGCATCAGATAGGCCTCCCCGATCAGCACGCGCGCGTCGGCGTTTTCAGGTTCACTCTGAAGCAAATTCTTCAACTGAATGACCGCCGCCTTAAACTCCCCCTTTTGGATGTAATCTTGAGCCTGTTCGAGCAGATTCTCTTCGGCTCCCACCCAGCCCTGGCCAATGATCGACGTTAGCAAGATAAGTGCTTTAAGCAAGCGAACCATGTTAACTCCCTAAATCTTAAGATTGAATTTGCTCAAAAGGGCATAGAGTGTCGGGCGTGTTATCTCGAGGATTTCAGCCGCTTTGGTGACGTTTTCGCCGGCTTCGCTCAGTGCGGCGCAGATGGCTTGGCGTTCGGCCATGTCGCGGGCCTCCCGCAAACTCCATAACCGGCGCTTGAATTCCCCCGGCGCAAGCTCCATGTCCTTGGCATCTATGAGAGAACCCGAGGCCATCACCACGGCTCTTTTAACCTTATGCTCCAACTCCCGAACGTTTCCCGGCCAGTGATACGCCTCCATGGCCGCGAAAGCCTCGTCACTGAAACCGAGGATATCTGCGCGGCGCATTTGTTGCGCGAACTTATCCAGGAAAGCACGTGCCAAAACTGCTATGTCGCCGGTTCTTTCCCGGACCGGCGGGATGTTGATGATCATTTCGTTGATGCGGAAATAAAGGTCCTCTCTAAACTTTCCCTCACTGATCAGCTTTGAAAGATTTTGGTGGGTAGCGCAAATCAGACGCACATCGACTTTGATCGGCTGCCGCCCCCCGACCCGTTCGACGACCCGTTCTTGTAGCACGCGCAACAGTTTCGGTTGTAGCGAGAGCGGAATATCGCCGATTTCATCGAGAAAAAACGTTCCGCCATCGGCTAGTTCGAATTTGCCTTTGGTTTGCTGAGTCGCACCGGTATACGCCCCTTTCTCGAAACCGAACAGTTCGCTTTCCAACAGGCTGTCCGGAATAGCCGCCGCATTGACGGCGACGAAGGGCTTTTTCGAGCGGGGGCTTAAAGCATGAAGAGAGCGCGCAAGCACCTCCTTGCCGGTACCGCTTTCCCCCAGCAGCAGCACAGTAATGTCGGTCGGCGCCAAGCGCTCGACCATGCGACAAACTTCGTGCATTTCGGGACTGGCGGCGATGACACCCTCCAAAGGATTGGTGACATGCATCCGCTGAAACTGCCGGTTTTCTTCCTCAAGCGCACAAAGACGAAATGCCCGCTCCACTACAAAAGACAGGATTTCCGGATCTATCGGCTTTTGATAGAAATCGTAAGCGCCAAGACCAATGGACTTAACCGGATTAATTTGATCGTCGTTACCGGTAATGACGATGACCTTGGTTGCCGGCGCGATAGATAGGATGTCGTTGAGTACCGCGAAGCCTTCGCTCACTCCTCCGGGATCAGGCGGCAATCCGAGATCGAGTGTAACCACAGCCGGTTGATTACGCTTGACCGCCGCGACTGCGGATTCCCGGTCGTCTGCCATCAGAACCTTGTATTGCTCGAAACTCCAGCGGAGTTGGCTTTGTAGTCCAGGATCGTCCTCGACGATCAGCAACGTTTGCTCGCTCAAGCGGACTTCACCTCGTTTAAGACAAGCTCGTCGGATTTAGAAGCGATGGGAATCGTGAAGCTGAACAGAGTGCTCTTGTCCGGCACGCTTCTCACGCTGAGTTCCCCTCCCAGAGAACGGATATATTCCCGACTCTCGTATGCACCGATACCCATTCCGGTTAAACCCTTTGTCGTTTCAAAAGGCTTGAATAAACGAGTACGGATAAATTCCTCGTCCATGCCCTGCCCGTTATCCTCAATATCGACTGTAGCATGCCCGTCCTTCCCAACGCTCATTCGAACACTCACTCGACCATTTTTGCCGGCGGCGTCCTGGGCATTGTGGATAATATGCTCGAAAGAAGACGCCAGGCGGTCGCGATTGGCTTTTACCACGATCGGCTGCCTAAACATATCACACGAGGGGATCGGGGCCTGCACCTTCCGCGACTCCACGACCTCACCAAGAAGCTCCCCCAGCTCAATCTCCTGTTCCGACTGTGCGGAGCTGGAGTTTTTCAACTGGGACATCAGCCGGCTCATTTTCCCGACCGCATGATCCACCGTTTTGATGGCGTCTCGCATAAATTCGGGGTTATTGTGATGACGCTCCGCATTGCGCACCACCAAGCTTAGTTGCGCGATAAGGTTTTTCAAATCATGGATGACAAACGCCGAAAGCCGGTTGAAACCCTCAAACTGCCTAGCTTCGGTCAAAGCCCGACCGGCATCTTCGAGTGCCAGATAGCTTGCGGCCAAACGACTGGAGGTTTTCAACAGATCGATGACTTCCCAGTTCCAGTGAATCGCGGTGCGCGGACGGGTCAACAACACCAGGCCCGACAGCCGATTTTTCTGCTGAAACAAAGGGACCAGCAACCACGCGCTTCGATTGGGTTCGAGCCATACTGGGGGAATGAGTCCATGATACGCCTCCGGCATCGTCACCATTTCAGGCAGATTGACGATCCATTCTTTATCTTCCATGTAACGAATCACGGGGTCGTTCCGATCGATATGGGGAACATTGATGTCCGGGTCGCCGAAGCTTGCGCGCCAAACGAAATGGCCGTTCGGTTCACGTACCCAAAGCGTGCCGCTCGGGCTCTCCACGGCTTGGCCTAGAGCCACGATCACGCGCTCTTCGAGCAACAGGCCGGAGCGGGTGTCCGAAAGCGTAGTGATGATTCGCAGCCATTCCTGCCGGTAATCATAGGCATAGTTGAAGAAATTCTTGCTCAGAAAGACACGCATGCGAGCCCGCATCTGCCCCGAAAAAAGCAGCAAAGCAAGCAATAAAAACGCCCCGACCAAAAATACAATTTGTGCAACAGTCCCCCATTCGCCCCCATAAATTTTGATGTAGTAGCCGGCGGTAGCCATGAGAAGCAAGTAAACGCCGGCCCCCACCAAGGTGGCTGAATGGAAAACCACCTGGCGGGAAACGAACACGTCCACCGACCATTGCGGGTTACGCGCGGCCGAAACGGCCAGAAAAGGGGTCAACAGGGCGGAAACCGCACCACGCGCCATCCAAAGATCCGGATTGATGCGCTGGAACAACAAGGCATCCGAGTAAAGATAAAAATCGTAGGCGAACATTCCCCCTAGGGCGAAACAGACAAACTTGATTCGCCATCGAAGATCAGTCCGGATGTTGCGAAAATACTGTTCGATTAGGATCAAGCCGATCAGGGCGAGACCAATATGGCCGAAAAGCTGAAATGCGGGCCGAAAAACCTCGGGATATGATCGTTCCAACGCTGGCGAAACCCAGACATAAACCAGTTGAGCACCGGCAGCGGCATGAATGCCCTGATTGATGATCTTCGATGTTGTTGAATTTGCGCCAATTCCGGCATCTTTAAGAGGACTGAGCAGCTTGCCGAAAAAGAGCAGCCAGATATAAGTCCGGACAATTTCAGCCGACCAAACGAAAGCAGCGGGAAAAAGGCGGTAAGTCTCCTGCATAGCCAATAGGCCGGACCAAACCGCGGTCGCGGATGACGCAAGGACCAACCAACGGCCTGTAACATTGCCGCGCCAACTGACCAGCAGCAACGCGCTCAAAAAGAGATAAGCTAAGAAACCTGCCAGATAGCTGACGGCACCGACAGTCATGCGTCCTCTGCGTTAGATGAAAATGCTGCACTAATCAGCGTAGCATCGATATCCAAGAACAAGATTTTTTCTAAGTCGGCGTTTAACGAGCCCCCTTGCCCCATACAACCACTTCAACGGTCTGCAACATGATGAGAAAGTCGAGAAAAAGGCTGTAATTCTTAACGTAATACAGATCGTATTGCAGCTTCTCAATGGCGTCCTGATAACTCGACCCGTACGGATAACACAGTTGCGCCCAGCCGGTGATGCCTGGCTTTACCCGGTGGCGCTCAGAGTAGTAAGGAATGGTTTCTGCGAACTTTTCCACGAATTCGGGCCGCTCCGGGCGAGGCCCAACGAAACTCATTTCACCTTTCAGAACGTTGAACAACTGCGGTAATTCATCGATGCGGGTCTTCCGAATAAACCGGCCTACCCGGGTCACACGATCATCGTTCCGGGTCGCCCATCGCGCCCGGCCGTCTTTTTCGGCATCGGTGCGCATGCTCCGGAACTTTATTACTTTGAACAATCGCCAGTTCTTACCGACGCGCACCTGATGGTAAAACACCGGCGCACGCCAGCCACTTTCAACTACGATCGCCAAGACGGTCAGCAACATGATAGGCCAACTTATAGCGAGCAAGGCAAGGCTCGCCAAAACGTCAAACACGCGCTTGGAAAGCTGCTGAAAGCCGCTGTACCGAAATCCATCGGAAAAAACCAGCCAACTGGGATGCAGGCAGTCGACACGGATCAGGCCCGCCTCGCGTTCAAAGAAGTTCAATAGATCCACCACTTCTCGGCCGTTCATCTTGCAGTCCAAAATCTCGTCAACGGCCAGCCCGCCTCGGCGGTCGTCCGGGGCTACAACAATTTCATCGATATCATGCGCAGTGGCGAATTCATTGAGAGGTACCTCCATAGCGCATAGACGGAGGGGATTTATCCGACAGGGATCTCCACCCATTTGTATGAAGCCGATGACGTGAAAGCTCGGATTGGCTGCTTTACTTTCGAACTCTTGAATCATGTTCGCGTTGTAACCCGCCCCTAAGACCAGCACTCGCCGCCTAAGCTCCTGCCGATCCACGAACTTCAGAAATAGAAAACGCGAGAACAGCGTTAACGTTAAGGCGGCTAGCAACGCATAGCCGAATACACCTCGACCTACGAAAACCGTCGGAATGACATAGAAGACCAAGCCCATCAAAATTGCACCGAGCACAAAACTTGCCAGGATTCGAAGCAGCAACCCTGCATCGCCCCCGCTCTGCACCCGTTGATAAAGGCCCATTCCCGTGGTGCTCGCCAACATGAACACACAGAAAACGGCGGACGGATTAGTTAAATCGATGGTCGAAAAGTTGCCATGGAGTTCCGGATAAAATCGTAAAACCGTCCCCATATAAAAGGCGGAGAAAAAAATGCCGCAGTCCAGTAGAAAAATAACCAGATAAACGCTTGAAATATAATGGCGAAAAACGCGAATCATAAATCTTGCCGACCCTTCATCAGATAAATTTGCCGCTAGAGTGTACGGAGTTGCCTTGTTCCGGCATGGCTACGGGATGAAAATCGGCCGAGTAGCTTTTAAAGAAAAAAATCGTATTGAAGTCATATTAAGGGGTGCTCAAGACGGCAATTGCGCTGCATGTCAGCGCTGATTTTGCTCGAAAAGTTGAGTGGATTGTTCTTGTTGTGCTCTGCCCCTGGCGCACATAATCTTATGGCTGAAAACTTACCCCTGGCACAAACGCATTCTAGGCTAGTCCACGCGCCTCTCGGCGAAGGCGCTAAATCGACTCAAACGAGCAGTCGGAATCGGATACGGAAGGTTTTATCTTGAGCCAAACCGCCCAGAAATCGAAATGGCCATTAATAAGCTTTTTTATTTTTTGCTAGAAAAGCCCAGCTTAATCCAGCACCAAGACCCTGAACGTTGATTTTTTTGCAGATGCCTAGAATAAGCTACACATAATCCACTTGTCTGGCAAAATCTCCGATTGAGCCAGGCCTTCTGCGTTATGAGCTTGGCTACGTTAAGTACTTCCCATAGCCATGAGCTTTCTCAAGCGGCATCCCAACAAGTTGGATATTTGCTTGTCTTAGGTGCGCAATCGAGGCGCCAATTTAACACATAGTTCCTTATATTTCGCCCGTCCCGATATCCTTGACGCATGGGCGCACGCGACATTCCGCCCCGATGTCCACACCACCCGAGATTGGTACAGTACCGATCAAGCCAAGGAAGAGCTTTCCGCTTCTACCACCTTCCTTTAAAATCGAATCGACGCTGTGGTATCGGTGGCGCCGCCGACCTCTCCCTTCCACGAAATCGCTTCGCTCTAACAAATGGAGAAATGCTGACCGAGCAAGGGACTGAATGTGCGAGCTATCATAGCCCAACTGTCTTCACAAGACCCTCGAGAAACATAGTCTAAGCTTTCGCTGGATTTCTAAGATTCTTCACTTATCCGGAGGCATGATGCGCTCGCTCGCTGAAGCAAAAATCGGCATAATCGGACTGGGCTACGTAGGACTTCCGCTCGCCGTGGAATTCGGCAGACACTTCGACACCATAGGCCTGGACATCAATGCCCAGCGCGTTACGGAATTGAAAGACGGACTCGATCGCTCGCTCGAGGTCGATGCCGACGAACTCGCAAGCGCGAAGCGGCTGAGCTACACCGCGAATCCCGCAGATCTCGCAGGCTGCAACGTGTATATCGTTACGGTCCCGACGCCCATAGACGCGCACAAACGTCCCGATCTGACCCCCCTGGAAAAGGCCAGCCAGACCATCGGCAAAATCCTGTCGAGAGACGACATCGTCATTTACGAATCCACGGTTTACCCGGGCGCGACCGAAGAAGTCTGCGTGCCGATTCTGGAAGCTCAATCGGGATTGGTCTTCAACCGGGATTTTTATTGCGGTTATAGCCCCGAGCGCATCAACCCCGGAGACAAGGAACACCGCGTCACCACCATCAAGAAAGTCACATCGGGCTCAACCCCGGAAATCACCGATTTTGTCGATGAGCTTTACCGTAAAATCATCACGGCGGGCACCCACAAAGCCAGCAGCATCAAGGTCGCCGAAGCGGCAAAAGTCATCGAGAACACACAGAGGGACGTGAATATCGCGCTCATCAACGAGTTGGCAATCCTGTTCAACAAGTTGGGATTGAATACTTTGGAGGTCTTGGAGGCCGCCGGGAGCAAATGGAACTTCCTTCCCTTTCGTCCGGGCCTTGTCGGCGGCCACTGCATCGGCGTCGATCCGTATTACCTCACCCATAAAGCCCAAGAAGTCGGCTATCATCCCGAGATCATCCTGGCCGGTCGCCGAATCAACGACGGAATGGGCGAGTATGTCGCTAGCCGCTTGGTCAAGCTTATGACGCAGAAGCGGCTTCAAGTCTGTCAAGCAAATATCCTCATCCTGGGATTAACTTTTAAGGAAAACTGCCCGGACATCCGGAACACACGGGTAACGGACATTATCAAAGAACTCGAGAGCTACAATGCTCGAATCGATGTTTACGATCCGTGGGCCAACCCCGAGGAGGTCCACGAGGAATACGGTATTGACCTTCTCCGGGAGCTCTCCGCAGGAAAATACGATGCTGTTGTTGTTGCAGTCGCGCATCGGGAATTCAGAGCCATGGGAATCGAAGCCATCCGCGCATTGGCAAAACCCGACGGAATCCTATTCGACGTTAAATATGCATTGCCACGCGACACCGTAGATGAGCACCTCTAATCCACAGGAATATAGCCAATGAAAGTATTGGTCACAGGCACGGCGGGGTTTATCGGCGCTGCGTTGGCGCAGGTGCTCCTTGCTCGCGGGGACGAAGTTATCGGCATCGACAACGTCAACGATTACTATGATGTCGGCTTGAAAGAAGCGCGGCTCGCCCGGCTGAAAAATCATTCCGGCTTCACGGAAATCCGCATTGCCCTGGAAGACCGAGAACGCCTGAATCAGGCGTTCTCGGATCACCGGCCGCAGCGCGTCGTCAATCTCGCTGCCCAGGCAGGGGTGAGATATTCGCTGACGCATCCTCACGCCTACATCGACGCAAATCTGGTGGGTTTCTGCAACATACTGGAAGCTTGCCGGCATCACGAAATCGAGCATCTGGTTTATGCCTCTTCCAGCTCCGTTTACGGCGCCAATACCGTTATGCCGTTTTCGGTCCACCATAACGTCGACCACCCGGTGAGCCTGTACGCGGCCACGAAGAAAGCAAACGAACTGATGGCGCATACTTACAGCCACCTTTACAGCCTACCGACCACCGGATTGCGCTTTTTCACCGTATACGGGCCCTGGGGCCGCCCGGACATGGCCTTGTTCATGTTCACCCGGAATATCCTCGAAGGGAAACCGATAGACGTCTTCAACTTCGGCCGGCACCGTCGCGACTTCACCTATATCGACGACATCGTTGAGGGCGTAGTCAGGGTTCTCGACAACATCGCCGCACCCAACCCGAATTGGAACAGTGAGCACCCGGATCCCGGCACCGGTAAAGCACCTTACCGCCTTTACAATATCGGCAATCACCAACCGGTTGAGCTCATGCGCTTCATCGAAGTGCTGGAAGAGTGCCTGGGCAAGAAAGCAGACAAAAACTTTCTCCCCATGCAGAGCGGCGATGTACCCGCCACCTACGCGGATGTAGACGATCTTATACGTGATGTAGGCTACCAACCGGCAACCCCTATAGAATCCGGAATTGCCAACTTTGTCGGCTGGTATAAAGACTATTACGGCTGTTCCTAACCGGACGCTGGGGACAACCTTTTCTAGACTGCTTCCTCCAAGAGGACACATCGTCAGCGCAATTAAACTTTGATGTTATTAATGGCTGCACACCCGATAAGCGCTCGGAAAGATCGTCGGGCCACCTTTCATTCTATTTGCAATTCGTCTACCGCTGCTCCAACTGAAACAGCCGAATGCTGAATTTCCGCAATGCGCAGGTGCCGATACTGGGCTTTGCCGCTTTCAGCGGCACCGGTAAAACCACTCTCTTAAAGAAGATTATCCCGCTGCTTCGATTAAACGACCTTAACGTCGGGCTTATCAAGCACAGTCACCACAGCTTCGAGATAGACTATCCCGGCAAGGACAGCTATGAGTTGCGCCAGGCCGGAGCGAGCCCTGTGATGCTGAGTTCGTCGCATCGCCGCGCCATCATCGTGGAACACCGGGTGATCCGAGAACCGACATTGGCCGAGGAATTAGCCTATTTTGACCAGACCGACCTGGATCTGATTTTAGTGGAAGGGTTTAAACGAGAACGCTTTCCGAAAATCGAGTTGCACCGCCCGGCTCTCGGTAAACCGCTTTTGTTTCCCGACGACGAGACCATCATCGCGATCGCGACGGATACTGAACCGGCGGTTACGCCCGGCATACCAAGACTGGACATCAACGATCCGGATCAAATCGCCCGTTTCATTTGCCAGGAATTTCTTCCCCATGCGCGAGCCTGATTGCTGCGCCGAGAAACAGCCGCAGCCCTTGCCCCTGAAAGAGGCGCTGGATCGGATATTCAAGATAATAACGCCGGCGCGGGGGACCGAGCAGCTCCCATTGAAGCAAGCACTGGGCCGCATCTTGGCGGAAGACGTCTATTCAACGATTGACCTGCCCCCGTTTCCCAACTCGGCTATGGATGGTTATGCCGTAAGAACCGGCGATCTCCGGAAAGCATCCAAGCTTCGCGTCATTGGGACCGCCTGGGCCGGCCAGCCTTTCTCGGCCCCGCTCTCGCCGGGAGAATGCGTACGGATTCTTACCGGCGCCGCGCTCCCGGAAAACGCTGATGCCGTGCTCATGCAGGAGCATGCACGCCGCGAAGGAGATCACATTCAAGTCGCCGCGGAACCGAAACCGGGCGAACACATTCGGCCTCGCGGGGAAGAACTGAAAGCCGGAGACCGACTTCTTTCCGAGGGGGAGTATCTCGGGCCCGCCGAAATAGGACTTTTGGCTTCGATCGGTATGCCGGCGGTTTCGGTCCGGCGTAAACTGCGCGTCGCATTTTTCTCCACCGGCGATGAACTCCGCGCCATTACAGAACCGCTTGCTTTCGGCGAAATTCATGACAGCAATCGTTACGTGCTGGATGCTCTGTTAACAGGTTTGGGCATCGAGACTATTGATATGGGCGTGATTCGCGATGACAAGGACGCGATCCGGCGCGCTCTGCTGGAGGCATCGGATCAAGCGGATGCCGTCATCAGCGCAGGGGGCGCTTCGGTGGGCGATGCCGATTTCATCACCGAAGTAACGAGAGAAATCGGTCATATCGACTTCTGGAAAGTCGCGATCAAACCGGGCAAGCCTTTTGCTTTCGGCCGCATCAATTCAAGCTTTTTTTTCGGCTTGCCTGGGAATCCGGTGTCTATGACGGTGACATTTCAGCAGCTAGCTCGCCCAGCCCTGCTACGATTGATGGGCGCACCGATCATTGAGCCTTTGCGTCTCAAAGCTGTTTGCACCAACCGTCTTTATAAGCTGCCGGGGCGACTCGAATTCCAGCGCGGCGTTTATCACTGTACCCCAAACGGCGGTTATACCGTTACCGGCTTGACTTGCCAGGGCGCTTCACAGATGACCTCCCTGAGTTTGGCCAACTGTTTCATTATCCTTCCCACCGAAAATTCCGGAATCGAAGCCGGTCAAACGGTGGAAATAGAACCTTTTCACACTTCATACTGAGCGGTCAGGTTCTAAAAAACGCAATTCGCTATATCAATACGCATTAACCCACCAACGAGGAGCGCTATATGGAAAGAAAAGGGGTTTTAGTCACGGGTGGTGCCGGCTATATCGGCAGCCATGTGGTCAAGCAATTGGGTGAAATGGGAGAACGCCTGGTGGTGCTCGACAATCTCTCCACCGGGTTCGGCGAAGCCGTACTTCACGGGAATTTCATCGAAGGCGATATGGGCGATACCGATTTGGTGGCCCGGATTATGCACGACTATAACGTAGACGCGGTGCTGCACTTCGCCGCCCACACCATCGTTCCGGAGTCCGTGGCCGACCCGCTGAAATACTACGGCAACAATACCTGCAAGACGCGCAATCTGCTGGAATGCGCCCGCAACGCCGGCGTGAAACATTTTATTTTTTCCTCGACGGCCGCCGTATACGGCATCCCCAATGAGCCCTATGCTTCCGAGTCGTCGCCGACCGCGCCGATCAATCCTTACGGCGCATCCAAACTAATGAGCGAATGGATGCTTCGGGATCTCTCCGCTGCAACGGATATGCGGCATGTGATTCTGCGCTATTTCAACGTGGCCGGCTCGGACCCGGAAGGCAAGATCGGCCAGTCGACTCGCAAGGCAACTTTGCTGATCAAAGTCGCGGCAGAGGTGGCCGTCGGCAAACGGGAAAAATTAAGCGTTTTCGGCACCGACTACCCTACCGGAGACGGCACCGGAGTGCGTGATTACATTCATGTCAGCGACCTTGCCGATGCGCATATTCAGGCGTTGAACCACCTCCGCAAGGGAGGCGACTCGGCCACGCTCAATTGCGGCTACGGGCACGGCTACAGTGTCCGTGAGGTTATCAATGCCGTGAACCGGGCAAATGAAAAGCCGATTGCTGTGGAAGAAATGCCGCGGCGGCCCGGTGACCCTCCGCAATTGGTGGCGGCGGTCGGAAAAATCCACGAAGTACTTGACTGGAAACCACGTTACGACGACCTGCCATTCATCGTGAAAACCTCCTTGGATTGGGAGAAGAAACTGCTCGAACACCCCTGGGGCAACTAGAAGCAGTCTGGGATTGAATACCGTAAACACCGACATCCCCGATCGCGTTTTACTCTATTGCCGCGGCGGATTCGAAAAGGAGTGTGCTGCCGAAATCTTGGAGCGAACCAGAGAATTAGGCGTATCCGGCCACGCAAAAGCCAAGCCTGATTGCGGCTTTGTGGTATTCGTGCCCGATAATATCGAGGCACGCTCGCTGCTTGGCCGGTCTCTTCGTTTTGACGATTTGGTCTTTGCACGACAATTGGTTTTCGCCGTCGGACCGATCAACGAGCTTCCCGTAGCCGACCGTACTCAGCCGTTATTGCAGGCGGTCAAGCGGTTGGGAGACCGATTCTCGGACGTATATCTGGAAACGGCGGACACCAACGAGGCAAAATCGCTTTCCACCTTCACACGCAAATTCGCGGCACCGTTCAATCGTGCCCTTAAAGACGGCGGATTGCTCGGCAGCCCCTCGGCTCCCCGTCTGCACCTATTTTTCCTCAGCTCCACGGCAGCCTATGTGGGGATGTCGATGCCCGGCAATTCATGTCCCTGGGTCATGGGCATTCCCCGCCTGAGATTTCCCCGTGGCGCACCGAGCCGATCCACGCTCAAGCTGGAGGAGGCCTTCCTGACGTTCCTCGACGATCAGCAAAAGAGCCTCAGCCCCGGCATGACGGCAGTCGATCTCGGGGCGGCTCCGGGAGGCTGGACCTGGCAGCTGACCAAACGGCACATCAAAGTCACCGCCGTCGACAACGGCAAACTCGACCCCGCCTTGCTGGACACGGGCCTGGTGGAACACCTGCGGATGGATGCATTTCGTTATCGCCCCCCCAAACCCGTCGATTGGCTGGTCTGCGACGTGGTGGAGCAACCGGCTCGAATCGCCGCCCTGATCGGCGAGTGGATAGCGCTGGGTTTATGCCGGAGGGCGATCTTCAATTTGAAGCTGCCGATGAATAAACGTTACGAAGAAGTCAAACGCTGTCGTGGAATCATTGAAGAGCAAATAGGAAAAACGGCTACGGATTATTTGCTTGCGTTCAAACAGCTTTACCACGACCGCGCTGAAGTTACCGCCTATATTTCGCGGCGAGCCACATGAAGACTTGGCCTTATCCGCCGCCGGCATCAGCTTGGAATGGCTTGAACTTTCATGCGCCCGGATGAGTTGATAGAATGCCAAGCCGAGGCGAACCACTAAAGTCAATAACCCCCGATCACGCAGCACGATGACTAATTTCTTCGACACCGAAAATTTGCATCAGCACATTTCCAAGCAGTATGACAACGAACTGCTGGACATCCGCAATCGGGTGCTCACCCTAGGCGGACTGGTCGAGGAACAAATCGAGTCGGCTGTGACGGCTTTGGTCAATAACGATGTGGAACTGGCCGAACGCGTGATTGCCGACGACTATAAAGTCAACTCCTTGGAAGTTTCCATCGACGAGGAGTGCACTCAAATCATCGCCCTGCGCCAGCCCACCGCCCGCGACTTGCGGTTAGTGGTAGCGGTCATCAAAACCATTACCGATCTGGAGCGAATCGGCGACGAAGCGAAGCGTATTGCCCGACTGTCTATCGATCTTGCGGGTCATTATCCGAAGAAAAATCAGCTAACCGAAGTCGAACAGCTGGCAAAACATGTGCGCGGATTACTTCGGGAAGCTTTGGATTCTTTCGCACGCATGGATGTGGATGAAGCCTTGCGCGTCGTCCAGGAAGACAGGATGGTGGATCGGGAGTACGAAAGCATTATGCGCCAGCAGATTACGTATATGATGGAAGATCCCCGAGCCATCCCGGTATCGCTCGATATTATGTGGTCGGCCCGCTCGCTGGAACGCATCGGCGACCGCTCCTGTAACATCTGCGAATACGTCATTTATTACGCCAAAGGTAAAAATATCCGGCACATCAGTATTGAGCAGGTGGAGAAGGACTTGCGGGAAGCTTGATACTATTGTGTTAGGCTTCACCAGGTTCTGGATCCCTCCCGCCACCAAAGTTGAACTCTCCAGGATTGTCATGGGACTGAGCCGTGTAAGCGCGTGATGCGCTATATTCCCAGACTCCCTCAAGCTGTTAATACTAACGACCCCTGCAATCCCTAGACTGCCCTAATCCATGAACCGCTACAAACTAGCGAAACTGCTGCTGTTAGGGATTTTCTGCACCTTCTCGGCCTGGGGACTTGAGCCGTTCGTTATCGAAGACATTCGTGTCGAAGGCTTACAGAGAGTTTCGACCGGTACTGTTTTTAACTATCTTCCGGTCAAAACCGGCGATCTTTTCGACCAACGACAGTCGGCGGAATCCATCAAAGCCTTGTTCAAGACGGGCTTCTTCAAGGACGTTCGACTGGAACAGGACGGTAATGTCTTGGTCATTATCGTCGAAGAGCGTCCTTCCATAGCCAGCGTTAAGATCGAGGGCAACAAGGACATCAGCACGGAAGATCTTACGAAGGCCTTAAAAGGCGTAGGGCTTTCCGAAGGTAAAGTATTCGATCGCCAAATCCTCGACAAGGTAGAGCAAGAACTCAGGCGGCAGTATTACAGCCGCGGAAAGTACGGACTGAAAATCGATTCGGAGGTGACCGACCTCCCGCGCAATCGAGTAACGGTGAACATCAAAATTTCCGAAGGCAAGGTAGCCAAGATCAAACAGATCAATATCGTCGGAAACAATACCTTTAGTGATGACGATCTTTTGGATGAATTCGAGCTCAGTACGCCGAATCTGCTCTCGTTCTACACCAAAAACGATCAATACTCGAAGCAAAAACTCTCCGCCGATCTGGAGCGGCTGCGATCGTTTTATTTGGATCGGGGATATATCAATTTCGAGATTGAATCCACCCAGGTTTCCATAACGCCTGATAAGAAAGAGATCTATATCACCATCAACGTCAAGGAAGGCGACGTCTATACTGTCAACGAAGTAAAACTGACAGGCAAACTCATCGTGCCGCCCGACCAATTGACGCCGCTAGTCAAGATTGGCCCCAGCGATACGTTCTCACGCAAGCTAGCCACGGAAACCTCCAAAGCAATCTCGGATCGTCTGGGCGATGAGGGGTATATTTTCGCGAACGTCAATATGGTGCCCGACATCAATGAGGCGCAAAAAGCGGTTTCAATCGCCTTTTTCGTCGATCCCGGCAAACAGGTTTATGTTCGCCGCATCAATTTCCATGGCAACACCAAGACGCGGGATGAAGTGCTGCGGCGTGAGATGCGGCAAATGGAGGCGGCATGGGCCTCCACCGGCAAGATCGAGCGTTCTAAAACCCGATTGGAGCGGTTGGGCTATTTTCAGGAAGTCAACGTCGAAACCCCGGCCGTCGCCGGAACCACCGACCAAATCGACGTCAATTACAACGTGGTGGAAAAACCGTCCGGAAACCTGATGGCGGGTGTCGGCTTTTCTCAGGCGCAAGGTATCATCTTCAACGCCAGCGTTACTCAGGACAATGTTTTCGGCACCGGCAAAAGAATCAACCTGACGTTCAACAACAGCAGCGTCAATACGATTTATCGACTCGGTTATTTCAATCCATACACGACACTGAATGGAATCAGCAGCGGTTTCGACATCAGCTATAGAAATACCGATGCGGCGCAAATGAACGTAGCTCGTTATAACACTGACGTCGCCGCCGCCGGCGCCAATCTCGGTATCCCGCTGAATGAATTCGACAGTCTACGTTTCAATTTGGATCTCGAGCACACAAAACTCGACGCCACCACCAGGTCGTCGCAAGAGATTCTCGACTTCCTCGACGACAATGGCGATACCTACAACACCTTAACGCTAGCGGTCGGCTGGGCCCACGACACCTTGAACCGAGCCATCTTTCCAACGCAGGGCGGAGCCCAGCGGCTTTCCTTGTTGGGCGCTATCCCTATCAGCGACCTTAATTACTACAAGGCCAGCTATAAGCTTCAACACTATTTCCCGATAGCGAAAGATCTTACGTTCATGCTGGAGGGTGAAATTGCATACGGCGACGGCTATGGAGATACCGGGAACCTGCCGTTTTTCGAAAATTACTTCGCGGGCGGCCCGCAGTCTGTGAGGGGCTTTCAACCCAATACGTTGGGGCCACGCACCAGGCCAAACAATCAAGGACTCGGCGGAAACGACCCCTTCGGCGGATCGAGCAAATTGATCGGCACCGCCGAACTATTCTTCCCGGTGCCCTTTATGCAAGACAGCAAAAACCTTCGCCTGGGTACCTTTGTCGATGCGGGCAACGTTTTTGACGGCACCTATGATTTGGGAGAAATCCGCTATTCCGCCGGATTGTCCGCCAAGTGGCTGTCGCCTTTCGGCGCTCTGGCTTTCAGCGTCGCGCAACCGATAAACGCCAGCGGCCGAGACGAGGTTCAAAACTTTCAATTTTCGTTCGGCTCCGGGTTTTAATCCTCTAGCTGTAGCATGAGATGACGCGGAGAGTCGCTGGGCATTAAACAGTTCTTGTATAATCGACAATAGAAATCCTGGATTCGACAACACCCGTATCCGGAAAAACGATTAGAAACTCAGTATTTCTGCCATCAACAACCTTTCCATTAACCGAATTTTCGAAGTGAGACTTAGAACATGTTGAAAAAAAGCATTGGTTTTGCGCTGCTTGGCTTATTGGCGAGCATGAGCCTTGAAGCCGCCGACCTCAAAATTGGATTCGTCAATGTAGCCCGGTTATTGGAAAAGGCACCCCAGGCTGAGAAGGCAAAAAAGGAACTGGAGCGGGAATTTGCACCGCGTGATAAAAAGCTGGTCGCCGAACAGAAAGAAATCAAATCGATGGAAGAAAAGCTCGCCAAAGATGCCGCGGTAATGAGCGATTCTGAACGACAGAAAATCGATAAGGAGATCATCAGCCGCAAACGTGAAGCCAAACGCTTGCAGGACGAATTTCGAGAAGATTTCAATCTCCGCCGCAACGAAGAGCTGACTCAATTGCAGAAGGAAATTTTCGAAGCCATTCAGTCCCTGGCCAAGGATGAAAACTTCGATCTTCTTTTGACTGACGGGGTAGTATTCGCCAGCGACTCGATCGACGTGACCGGGAAGGTCGAGAAAAAACTCGAAGACAGCTTTAAGCGCTAATACCGCTGAGCCATGACCTCATCCATTCCCGAAAAAGGAAAAGCGCCTTTGGATATTCAAAAAATAAAGGAGTATCTACCTCATCGATATCCTTTTCTCCTCGTGGATCGAGTTCTTGAAGTAGATCCCGGTAAGCGGCTCTTAGCCTTCAAGAACGTGACCTATAACGAACCGTTCTTCACGGGACATTTCCCGGAGTTGCCAATCATGCCCGGGGTTCTGATTATTGAAGCACTAGCCCAAACAACCGGCTTGCTCGCATCGGAAACAGCGCCGGATGTTTTGGGAAAAGGCATGGTTTACTATCTCGTTGGCCTGGATAAAGTGCGTTTTAAGCGCCCGGTCGTTCCGGGCGACCGCCTGATGCTGGAAGCAGCCTATCTGCGTCACAAGCGGAATATCTGGGCGTTTTCCTGTCGTGCGGAAGTCGACGGGGAATTCGTAGCCAGTGCGGAAATTATGTGTGCGGCGGCGGAGCAGGAGTCTTGATTCATCCCACGGCTATTATCGATCCTTCCTGTGAGTTAGCGAACGACGTCAGCGTAGGAGCCTACGCCATCATCGGACCCGATGTCCGAATCGACTCCGGCACTAGTATCGGTCCTCACGCGGTGATTAAAGGACCGGCCCGAATCGGGAAACACAACCGGATTTTCCAGTTCGCTTCTGTGGGAGAAGACCCACAAGATAAAAAGTACCGCGGTGAAGTCACCTATCTCGATATCGGTGATCGCAACATCATCCGCGAGTATGTAACGATTCACCGCGGCACTGCTCAAGATCAAGGAATTACCCGCATCGGCAATGATAATTTGCTGATGGCTTATACTCATGTCGCTCATGATTGCGCAATAGGCAACCATGTCATCATGGCCAATGCCGCCTCGCTCGCCGGCCATGTGCGCGTGGACGACCACGCTATATTGGGCGGCTTCTCGCTCGTACACCAGTTTTGCAAAATCGGCCTGCACAGCTTTTCTGCCATGGGCAGCGTCATCACCCGCGACATCCTGCCCTATGTCATGGTCGGAGGCAGCCCCACCAAGCCGCACGGCATCAATACGGTTGGCTTGGAGAGACAGAGCTTTAGCCCGGAGTCGATCCGGCAAATTCGGAAAGCCTATAAAATCGTGTACAAATCCCGGCTAAAGCTCGAAGAAGCGATCCAGCACCTTGACGAAATGACCGCCGAGACGCCTGAAATCCAAAGAATGGTGGACTTCCTCAAGCAGACTGGTCGGAGCATTATCCGCTGACAGACAGCGGATAGGTTTTTTGGAATCGAACCCAGTGGCGCTGATTGCCGGTTGCGATGAAGTGGGCCGTGGATGCATTGCCGGACCGGTGGTTGCGGCGGTGGTGATCGTTGAAGACTGCTTTTATATCGACGGACTGGCTGATTCGAAAAAGCTGACGCCGAAACGCCGCGAAGAATTGGCCGTGGCGATCAAGACCAGAGCTTTCGCTTGGGCGGTAGGCCGAGCCGAGGCGAGTGAAATCGATCGCATCAACATCCTGCAGGCATCACTGTTAGCTATGTGCCGCGCCTTTACCGCACTACCGACAAAACCGGATCGGGTTTTGGTAGACGGTAACCGCTACCCGGAACTCCCCTGCCCCGGCGAAGCCATTGTCGGCGGAGACGCAACCGTACCGGCGATCTCAGCCGCATCGATACTAGCCAAAGTATTCCGGGACTGGGAGATGAACATCCTCGACAACCTGTATCCCGGCTACGACTTCGCCCTCCACAAAGGCTATCCCACAAGCATTCATACATCGCGTTTACGCCAATTGGGACCGAGTCCGGGCCACAGACGATCTTTTGGACCGGTTAGACGCGCAATCAACCTTGGATCAGATTAGAATCAGTCCAACTTTCAGCGAGGTGTCGATGGAACTCTTGGCTATTAGCTTGGCCGAGCCGAAACAGGTCGAATATGACGACCGCTGGATTTCCACGGGCATTTACAAGGAGCCGGTCGAGGGACCGGTCAAGGTCAGCGCCTTCGGCCTTGAAGGCGACGTACAAATCGATTTAAAAAATCATGGCGGCAAGGACAAAGCCATTTATGTTTACACGGCGGAAAACTATCGTTTTTGGGAACGGGAATTGGAAAAAACGTCCCTGCCCTTTGGACAATTCGGCGAAAACTTCACCGTCACCAGAATGCCTGATGAGACCGTTCACATCGGCGACATCTTTCAAGTCGGCAAGATCGTAGTGCAAGTCACTCAGCCGCGCGTTCCCTGCTTCAAACTGGGAATCAAGATGGGCGATCCCTCGTTTGTAAATGTCTTTCTGCACTCGGGGCGGACCGGATTTTATTTTCGCGTATTGGAAGAAGGCGAGGTGCATAACGGCGATACGATTACCCTTCTTCACGAAGACGAGGAACGATTGAATATCCGGGATGCAATGCTGGCCATCATAAAAGGTCCCCGCCAGCAAGAGATTATTGAAAAAGCCCTTCGAATCAAAGCGCTGTCACAAGCCTGGCAAGAGAGTTTGGAGAAACGCCGCCTGCGGTCATAAACCCGGGTTATGCATCCCGTCCCGCCGGGATCGCGTGTCCCATGGACGGCAGCCATGCACGAAGCCCCGGTGCCGTCATGATGGTGCTGGCGATCGCCATGAGCACCAGCATGGTGAAGACTTGGGAGGGAATCACGCCCAGATCGAACCCCAAGTTCACGACAACCAACTCCATCAGCGCCCTCGTGTTCATCATAATGGCGATGTTCCGCGCTTCCGGCCTCTTTAAGCCGGATAGCCGCGCCGCAATGTAGCAGCCGCCGAACTTACCCATAACGGCCAGAGAAACAAGCCCCGCGCACCAGAACCAGAGTTCCGCAGTTTCCAATCCTCCCACATCGGTACGTAGGCCGGTATAGGTGAAAAAAATCGGCAGGAAAAACACTGTCACCAAATCCGCCACCTTGTGCTTCCATGCCTCCACGAGCCCATGCTGATCGTGCAGCAGCACACCCATCATGAACCCGCCAAAGATGGCAAAAATCCCGAGCTTGCTGGTCAACATGGCCGAGGTGAACACGATAACCAGAAGAATGGCCATAAGGTCCTGCGGCAACGCCTGACCGTCGAAATCAAAACGGCGCACCAACAATCGCAGTACTTGCCGCACCACGTACCAGCACACAATCACGTACAGCAACAGCGAGGCCACCTGCATCAACATGCCGGCGACGGAGAAGTGAGCGGTGACCACTGCGGAAATGAACGCCAGCAAAGTCCAACCGACCGCGTCATTGATGGCAGCCGACGAAATGGTGATCACCCCAATCCGGGTCCGCGTCAGGTCGAACTCCATCATGATGCGCCCTAAGATCGGCACCGCCGTAATCGAAAACGCGGTGGCCATAAACAAAGCATACCCCGACACAGGAATGCCGGAGGCCAGATGGGGCGCAGAGCCGTAGCCGAACGCCAGCCCAAGCACGAACGGCACCACAATGCCCATCACGCTGATCAGACTGACCGCACGCTTGTTCTCTCGGGATTTGAGGTGGGAAAAGTCGAATTCCAGGCCGATCTGAAACATCAGCATGATCAGCCCGATCTGACTCATAATGCTGATCGGCAGCGTATCGGTAGCCCGGAATATCAATCGAAAAGTCTCCGGTGCGAGCACGCCGAATAGCGAGGGCCCCAGCAAGAGCCCCGCGACGATCTCGCCCACTGCCCGCGGTTGGCCGACTCGCCTGGCTAGATAGCCCGCCACTCGCGCCGCGATGATGATAACGGTGACTTGTACGAGGGTAAAAAACAGTACGTGCTCGGTCGTTTGAACGGTGCCCTGAACCAAATTAGCCGTCATTATTGTATGTTCCGTTTCCGGTTACGCTTATTGGCGGGCCAGGCTACTCGTAATTGAACGGACGCATGGTCAAGCTGCGCCAAAGCCCTTTTGGATACAGGCCGCTCGTGATCAGCTTCCACGCAACCATGCGCGTAATCCTAACGATATCCGTTACCGGGCGAAAATGGCTGGGGCGCGCGTTGTCGCGATAAACGGCGCTTACCCGCGCCGGTAACGCATAAAAACCCATGCGAGCCGCTTCGATCAGAATTTCGCTTTCAAAAACGAAACTTCTATCCCGGCTATAGGACAATGTCACCGAGCGGATCAATTCCGCGGGATAAACCCGGAATCCCGATTGGCTATCCTCGATCGGTTGGCCCGAAGCCCAGGCGATCCAAAAATTGGCGAAGCGGTTGGCGCGATAACGGGCCGGAGGTATAGCGGCCTTATTCCACAGCCTGGAACCGATCACGACATGGCGCGGGAAGCGGTGCGCCGCCCGAAGCAGTTTAGGAATTTCGAGCGGGTCGTGCTGGCCGTCGCCGTCCATCGTCATCACGGCGACAACATCATCCTCCCGCAATGCGTGCTGTAAACCACGCCAAAGGCTAGCCGCCTTGCCCTGATTCGTCTCATTCCGGAGCAACTCGATGCCGAGTCCCTCCAGGGCCGACGAAGTCCCGTCCGTCGAGCCGTCATCCACTACGATGACGCGGGGCACAAATTGAAGCGCCGCGGTCACGACTTCCCGAATCGTTGCCGCTTCGTTGAAAGCCGGAATCACCAAGGCATAAGCACCGAATCCCTCAAGCTCATGGCTCGCCGCTCGATCTCGAATCATGCCATGCCACCGTTGACAGACAATACCTGCCCCGTAATGTAGGACGCCTTATCGGAGGCCAAAAAACCAACCAAATGCGCCACCTCTTCAGGCGTGCCGGAACGCTTCATAGGCACCAGCTGTTTGATCAGTTCGGAATTGAACGCTTCTGAAATCATAGGGCTTTCAATGATTCCCGGTGCAACCACGTTCACCGAGATTCCGCGGGATGCGACTTCGAGAGCAAGCGACTTGGAGGCACCGATCAATCCGGCCTTCGCCGCCGCGTAATTGGCTTGCCCGCGGTTCCCAATAAGTGCGGCCACCGACGACACGTTAATAATGCGGCCCCATCGGGTTCGGATCATGGGCAGGAGCAACGGCTGAGTAACGTTATAGAAACCGGTCAACGAAACCTCCACGACGCGCCGCCATTGCTCCCGGCGCATGCCGGCCAGCGGCGCATCGTCATGGATGCCGGCATTATTCACCAACACCTGGATCGGGCCGACTTCCAAGAGCGCCTCCAGAACCTGTGCGGTGGAATCGCCATCGGCCACGTCGAAGAACACGGCCTCCGCCGATCCACCTCGCGCCCGAATGTCTTCGACCACGACGCGCGCACCATTCGGATTTCCGTGCCCGTGCACGATTGCATGCAAACCGTCATTGGCCAATTGCCGTGCAATTGCCCCGCCAATGGCTCCACTGCCACCGGTTATTAATGCTCGCCTCATCAGTACAGCCACCTTAAAGCAAAGGCACAACCTAACCGAGACTGTCGTCGGCGCTGATTCATCTTCTTTTCATGAAAATATCGAGAACTTGGTGAGGCTGTTAGCCGCAAATCCGCTATTATCGGATTTTTCAGGAGGATAATTCGGTCTTGTTTTCATTATCGAGGGAAAGGCAGGATGTCGAATGAAATTATCCGTAATGTCTGAGTACCCGATCCGCTTGCTGTCCGTCCCGACCTTTATCGATGCTTTACTTTAAAATTTTCGGATCAATGGGATTGCAGGCTTCTAACCAATGCGTTCGAGACGAGGAGCGAATTTTAAGGTTTTCCCCGCCATGAAAGCCACCCCGAATCTCAAAGCACCTGAGATAGAAAGAGAATCCTCCGTCATGCCGGGTACAAGCTCGAAACGGTTGGGGAAGAGAAACTCCTGCCATTGCCTAACCCGTAACGCCGCTTTGCCCAACGGAGATTGCACATAATGAACTCCCGGTCCGATACCGTTGCGCACCCTACAAGCACTGAAATCCACGTTTGGCACTTGAATCTCGCCGTTACGCCTCGTGATTGCGATGCCTTCTGGAGGGTACTCAATCCGACCGAGCGTGATCGCTGTTCGCAGTTCCGCTCCGACATTCACCAGCGGCGATTTATTGTCACCCAAGGCGCGTTGCGGTGCTTGCTAGCTCGTTATTTGGACATTGCCCCGTATGCCATCCAATTCGAGCGTAACGAACACGGCAAACCGCGGCTGGCCGGAACAGAACCCGACAAGGGATTGGTCTTCAACGTTTCCCACTCGGGAGACCGGGCTCTCTTTGCCGTCGGCCTGGACCTGGCGCTTGGCGTCGATCTTGAGATCAGGCGCCCGCTTACGCGCGTGGAAGGTCTGGTGGAGCGCTGTTTTGCCCCTTCGGAGCGCGATTATTGGCACTCGCTGCCAGCATCTCGTCGCTTGGCGGCATTTTTTGACGTTTGGACTCGCAAAGAAGCGTTTATCAAGGCAGTGGGGCGGGGTTTAGGACTCGGTCTCACCCGATGCGTTCTGGCTTCCGGCGAAATTCCGCGCTGGAAGGCGATTCCGGGGTCTTGCGGTGATCCCGATGAATGGTCGCTCCGAAATTTAGATCTTGGTGAAAATATCAGCGCCGCTCTCTGTGCGCGGTCATCGGACATCCATTGGCAATTAAGCGATCTTAATAATTTTTTGCAGTGAGATACTCGGGGTTGGCGCCCCAGCGCTAGAAACATCTCAAAACAACGACAGACTTTTCAGGCAATCGCTACCTAACGTATCATCGCCCTGCCAATCAACCCTGTCCGGCTATTCGATAATGCAGCACATAATTCGCTTTCCGCCTCCTATCATCGCCTTAGCACTTGTTGGCCTAAGTTTCGGACTAGATCAATTGGCCCCGGATATTCCTCACCTCAAAGCACCACACCTGGGAATCATACTTATCGCCGTGGGCTTTGCCACAAGCGCTTCGGCGCTGTTTCAGTTCCGGCTTCTCCGAACCACCTTCGTACCTACCGGCGATCCCACTGCGCTAGTCATGGAAGGCCCTTATTGCTGGACCCGCAATCCCATGTATTTAGGAATACTCACAGCCTTGGCCGGATTCGCCTTTTTTGTCGGCTCAGCATCGCTATTCATCGCCCCGATCGGCTTCTTTTTCGTGATCGATCGCCTTTTTCTTCCTTACGAAGAAACCAAGCTGAGCGGCCTGTTTGCTGAGAGCTATCTGGAATATCAACGTCGAGTGCCCCGCTGGCTATAAGCAATTAGTCTCACCACACGAAACGAAGAATGCTTCCCGCACTCGCGGCGCAACGCGCGTCGTGCGAATTAGCCAAGGAAGGTAAAACAAATCTGGGAGAAGCAGAACGAAGCCGGCGGCGTTTTGACTCAGGACGCCGCCGGCTTCGAAGTTGGAATCAGTCGGCGGCCTCGATGCGGATGGCTGGTCTTGCCTTAACGCCGACCGATCCGACGTCGTATTCCGGTACCGGCTCGGGTGCCATCGGACCATCTGTACGCGGCCCGAAAAGAGCTACCCAAGCCGCTTTCAAAGGATTTTTCACGGAATCTTCCACCGCGCTCGCTTCGTATCCGCAATGGGCCATGCAATTGGCGCATTTCGGATTCTTGGAGTTGCCGTACTTATGCCAGGGGGTATCTTCCATCAGTGCTTTGAAGGACGGCGCATAACCTTCATCGACCAATAAATAACAGGGCTTTTGCCAGCCGAACACGTTGCGGGTGGGATTACCCCAGGGCGTGCAATTGTAGCTTTGGTTGCCCGCCAAAAAATCCAGGTACAAACTTGAATGATTCAGCTTCCACTTGCGACCGCGGCCCAGCTTGAAGACCTTGCGGAACAATTCCTTACTGTCGCGCATCTTGATGAAGATGTCCTGCAGTGGCGCGTGCTCGTAGCTGAAGCCCGGAGCAATGGTCGTACCCTCGACACCGAGCTTCTTGCAGTAGTCAAGGAATGCCGCAATTTCTTCGGCGTTTTCGCCTTGAAACAAGGTACAGTTGATGGTGACGCGGAACCCCCGTGCGATAGCCATTTCCACAGCTTCGGCGGCCCGATCGAACACGCCTTTTTGACAAACCGAAGCATCGTGGCGCTCACGGTTGCCGTCCAAGTGTATCGAGAAGGTGAGATAGGGGGAGGGCTTGTAATCGTCGATGCGCTTCTTGAGCAGGAGCGCATTCGTACAGAGATAGACGTACTTCTTACGCTGGATCATTCCTTCTACGATCTGTGGCAGTTCCTTGTGCAACAGAGGTTCGCCGCCGGCAATCGAAACAATGGGCGCACCGCACTCATCAACAGCCGCCAAGCATTCGTCGATGCTGAGTCGGCGATTCAAGATCTCATCGGGATAATCGATCTTTCCACAACCGGCACACGCCAAATTGCAGCGGAACAAGGGCTCAAGCATCAACACTAACGGATAACGTTTGTTCGCTTTTAACTTTTGTTGCAAAAGATACTTCGCTACGCTGAGTTGTTGCCGTATTGGAACGCTCATTCACCTTCCCCCAAGTTGACAAGTTCAATTCACTAAAAAATTAGGCTGTATTCTTGTTGACAGCACACAGGACACGTCGCCGACGACTATAAATCATACTGAATTCCTGACCAATACGCTTTGGAATTCGCCAAATCACCCATAACCTCGACAAGCCGGGTAATTCCGATTAGTTCAAGCTTAATTATAATGTAACATCCTAGCCTGTAGTTGTATTTTCCTCAACTAAATTTCGTTAAAATACAACACACCTTGACGATTGGGGCAATACAGCTAGAATCTTCGGTTTTTCCAGCGCACCGTTGCTGCCTTATCTCAAGATGAACTGGCCGGAACACCGCATCTAGAAACTGGTTGGAATTTTTGAACTTGAACGGAGCAACACTCGTCCGCACAAGCGGAAGCCTTTCTTTGGATTTAGACGTAATGAGCGACGACGCCCTGCAGTCCCACCTTCTGGAAGGCGTTTCCCGCACCTTCGCGCTCACCATTCCGCAACTGCCGCCAATCCTGGCCAAACCGGTCTCGAATGCCTACTTGTTGTGTCGCATAGTCGACACCATCGAGGATGAAACAGCGTTCACATCCGCGGAAAAGCGCAGGTTCTGTCAGCAATTCGTGCGGGTGGTCCAAAGCAGCGAGGCCGCTGACCTCCTAAGGGACGAACTCGGGCCGCGCCTTTCGGAAAGCACTAGTCCGGCCGAGCATGAGTTGATCCACTTAATTCCCAGGGTCATCACCATCACTCACAGCTTCGATCCGCCGCAACGGGAGGCACTGGCTTGCTGTGTCGAAATCATGGCGAAAGGCATGGCCGAATTCCAAGACCGTGATTTGCGATACGGTCTTTCAAGCATGGACGAAATGAGCGACTACTGCTATTACGTGGCCGGCGTGGTCGGAGAAATGCTCACGAAGCTGTTCTGCCACTACTCCCCCGAGATCGCAGCCCATCGCGACGAAATGATGAAGCTGGCCGTGTCGTTCGGCCAGGGCCTGCAAATGACCAACATTCTGAAGGACCTTTGGGATGATCATGCCCGCGGTGTTTGCTGGCTGCCACGCGAGATCTTCGACGAATGCGGATTTGATTTGCGCGAGCTTAAACCGGACCATAACAACCCCAAATTTTGCGAGGGGTTCAAGCAACTGATCGGAATCGCTCACGAACACCTTAGGAATGCGCTTACCTATACTCTTTATATACCTTCCCATGAGACGGGACTCAGAGAGTTCTGCCTGTGGGCATTGGGCATGGCGGTGCTAACCCTGCGAAAAATCAACAAAAATCTTTATTTCAGCGCCTCATCACAAGTCAAGATTACACGTCGGGCGGTGAAAGCGACCGTTCTCACCGGCCGCGTGCTGCGTTCGAGCAACATCCTGCTCAACGCCGCATTTTACCTGGCAGGATCCGGCTTGCCGCGCAGCGGCCGTCAGATTCTGCTCTCGGGAAATCGTACCGACACGTGAGAAGCTAACCACAAACAGGGAATCCCTTGCTCATGTTGAAAGAAGCGACCGCACTTTCCGCTCTCGATTCAGTGTTCGTCCGACCCTATAACGAATCGCCGCTGGATAATGCTATCCGGCGCGCCAAAGAGGAGTTGCTGGGACTGCAATACAAAGCCGGTTATTGGGTGTTCGAACTCGAAGCCGACTGCACCATCCCGGCCGAGTACATCCTGATGATGCACTACATGGACGAGATCGACGAGGCACTGCAAGCCAAGATTGCCAACTATCTGCGCGCTCATCAGCAAAAAGACGGCAGTTATCCGCTATTCCGCGGAGGCGTCGGCGACATTAGTTGCACCGTAAAAGCGTATTACGCCCAGAAATTGGCCGGAGACGACATCGACGCTCCGCATATGAAAAAAGCCAGAGAGTGGATTCTGGCCCAGGGTGGAGCTGCGCGCGCCAACGTCTTCACCCGAATCATGCTGGCCATGTTTGAACAGGTGCCATGGCGCGCCGTGCCTTTTATCCCGGTGGAAATCATGCTGCTGCCGCGCTGGTTTCCGTTCCACCTCGACAAGGTGTCTTACTGGTCGCGCACGGTGATGGTGCCTTTGTTTATCCTGTGCAGCTACAAAGTGAAAGCGCGCAACCCGAGGAAGATCAGCGTTCGCGAGCTATTCACCGTCGCTCCGGAAAAGGAAAAGGATTATTTCAGCCATGTAAAGACGCCCCTCGGAAAAAGCCTTCTGGCGCTGGAACGCGTCGGTCGCCTGATGGAACCCCTCATTCCCAAGGCAATGCGGCGAAACGCCACCGAAAAAGCTCGCGACTGGTTTATGGAGCGCTTGAACGGGGTAGACGGCCTGGGCGCCATCTTTCCCGCCATGGTTAACGCTTACGAGGCCATGGACTGCTTGGGAATCCCTCCCGAAGACGAGAACCGCCGGATAGCCAAGGAATCCATCGAACGTCTGCTCGTCGTCGGCGAAGATAGCGCCTATTGCCAACCATGCGTATCGCCTATTTGGGACACGGGGCTATCCAGCCTGGCGCTGCAGGAAGTCAACAAGTTTGAAAAAGATCCGCAGATCGACGACGCTTTAGCTCACGGGTTGCGCTGGCTGGCGAGCAAACAGCTTACGGACGAGCCCGGCGACTGGCGTATCAAGCGCCCGAATCTGGAAGGCGGCGGCTGGGCTTTCCAGTTCGACAACACCTATTACCCCGACGTGGACGACAGCGCCGTAGTCGCCCACGCCTTGGCTCAAGCCGAAACCTACGAGTTCGACGAACACATTCGGCGTGCCACCAACTGGATCGCCGGCATGCAATCGGAAAACGGCGGCTTTGGCGCGTTCGATGCCGACAACACGCACTATTATCTGAATCACATACCATTCGCGGACCACGGCGCCCTGCTGGATCCGCCTACCGCCGACGTGAGCGGACGCTGCGCAATGTTCTTGGGTAAGATGCTGGAGCAACGCCCGGATCTCAAACCGGTGCTGGATCGTACGATCGAATACCTCAGAAAGGAACAGGAAGCGGACGGCTCGTGGTTCGGACGCTGGGGCACCAATTACATCTACGGCACCTGGTCGGTGCTTGTAGGCTTCGAGACGGCCCGCATTCCCAAAACCGATCCCAGCATCAGAAAGGCGGTCGCTTGGCTCAAGAGCGTACAACGCCCGGACGGCGGCTGGGGTGAAGACAACTTCACCTATCATGACACGAGCCCGGAACACCGGGGCCGCTTTCACACCAGCACGGCCTTCCAGACCGGACTGGCATTACTCGCGCTTTTGGCCGCGGGCGAGGCGGATTCGCCGGAAGTCGAAGCCGGCGTGGATTACCTCGTAAGAACCCAAAATACCGATGGTTTCTGGAAAGACGATTGCTTCACCGCACCGGGATTCCCGAAGGTCTTTTATCTCAAATACCACGGTTACGATAAATTCTTTCCGCTCTGGGCGCTGGCGCGTTATCGCAACGAGCGCTACAGCACGGCGTGAAGTCCATTGGATTTGTAGTCGCGCTGCCGGCTGAGGCTCGCACGCTCGCCCGACAGCGCATCGGCTTCGGTTGCCAGCTGGAACTGCCGCAGGGGCATTGGTTAATGGTCTCGGGCGCCGGCCCGCATAACGCGCGAATCGCGGCATTCCGACTGATTGAACGCAAAATCGGAGCACTGGTAAGCTGGGGCTGCGCGGCCGCCCTCGATCACTCCTTAAATGCCGGCGATCTGGTATTGCCCGAACGGATCGTTACCCCAGATGGCACTGGGCATGCGGTCAGCCCCGGCTGGCGCGAAAGAGCTCACCATGCCCTCAAGCCAACACTGCGGATCACGTCGGGCCCTTTATGGGGAAGCCCCGAAATCGTAGCGAGCTCGGCAGAAAAACAAATGCTTCATTCCGCCAATGGCGCGGTTGCCGTCGATATGGAAAGCGCTGCCGTAGCATCGGTTGCGGAAGCCCGAGGCTTACCTTTCCTAGCGGTTCGAGCCATAGCCGATCCGGCATGCATGAGTCTTCCCCGATCCGTAACTGTCGCCGTAGATGAACGGGGCGACGTTAACCTTCCGAAACTCCTACGGCATGCATTGAGTCATCCTGCCGAATTCGTCGCGCTGGCCCGGCTCGGAAAAGCGTTTAACGCCGCCGCAAATACGCTTCGCCGAACAGTGCACCTCTTGGGGTCCGATTTCCTTCTTCCGCCGCCAGCCGCTGGCGGTTATTAACCCTCGCAACTAAGACACCGATGAGCAGAACCGCCGAGCATGTCCTTATTCGCTTCATCCACTGGTGGGAAGAAAATTTCCTGAACCGGCCATGGCTGGTCATCTTGCTGTTCTTAGTCGTCTGCGGGTTTACGCTCCAGTACACCATGGAGAACCTGAAGGTCAATACGAACACGGCGGACATGATTTCCACGGATCTGCCGTTCCAGCAGAATCGCATCAAGCTGGAAAAAGCATTTCCGCAAGATGTCAATACCATCATTCTCCTGGTCGAAGGCAAAACGCCGGAGGAAACCTCCGAAACGGTCAAACGCATCGGCGAGAAACTCAGACAGAATTCGACCGACATCAAATCGGTCCACATTCCGGACGAAGGCGAATTCTTTGCTCGAAACGGCTTGTTATATCTAAATTCGGAAGAGTTGGAGGATTTGTCCACCCAGCTTGCCAATGCCCAGCCTTTTATCGGCCATATTTCAGAGAACAACAGCCTCGGCGGTCTTTTCAATATCTTGGGCGAAGCGTTGAAGGCTTCCGAAGTGGGTTTCGAAATCGAGCTAAATCCTTTGCTGGAGAAGATTCGCGAGGCGGTTGTCGCCGCCAGCGAAGGCAAACCTTACAGGCTGTCCTGGCAGCAATTGATGCTCACCCGCGAAGAGGGCCTCGGGGTCACCAAGCGGTTTATTACCATCTCACCGGTCCTTAATTTTGACGAACTGCTGCCCGCCGAAAAAGCGGTCGGGGCCATCGACAAAGTTGTAGCGGATGTATTGCAAGGAGATCTTGCCGATGTGAGGGTCCGCAAGACCGGCGAGGTGGTGCTCGAGCATGAGGAAATGCAGACCATCGGCACCGGAGTTTCGATCGCCAGCGTCGCATCCCTCATTCTCGTTTGCGCCACCCTGTGGATCGCTTACCGCTCCCTCAAGCTGATGTTCGCCACCTTTGTTGCGTTGACCATGGGCTTGATTCTCTCCCTGGGGTTCGCTACCGTCGCCATCGGCCAGCTCAACCTGATCTCCATCGGGTTCGCAGTCCTGTTTATCGGCATGGGCGATGCGTATTCGTCCCATTTCTGTCTGCGTTATCGGGAATTGGTCCTACGCGGGTTATCCCAGCGGGATGCCCTGCGGGATACCCTAACGTCCACCGGCGCCTCACTCATTCTGTGCACCTTCACCGCGGCTATCGGTCTCTACGCCTATATCCCGACAAACTACTCGGGAGTTGCCGAACTCGGCATTATCGCCGGCACCAGCATGTTTATCGCACTGGCGACGACGTTCACGATACTGCCGGCGCTGATGAAAATCATGCCTTTGAAACCACGACAGCCGAGCAAAGAGAAGAAAGGCTCATCATTTCTGCTTTCCAACTGGCCAATCCGCTATGCGCCAGCGATCCGTGTGATCACCATCCTACTGGGCTTGATTTCCGCAGGTCTGCTCTGCGACGTAACCGTGGACTTCAACCCGATCAACCTGCGCGATCCCAATACGGAATCGGTCAAGACCTTTAAATATCTACTGCAATTCGAAGACACTTCACCCATGACGCTGGCCTCCTTGGTGCGGGGCGAAGCCGAGGTCAAAGCCAAGGAAGCCGAATTCGAAGCCTTGCCGACAGTTGACAAGGTGGTCAGTATCCTCGACTTCATTCCCGAGAATCAGGACGAAAAGCTCGCCATCATCAGCGATCTGTCGCTCATCATGGGCCCGCAACTCAGCAACTTCCCCCCACCCGCTCAAGGGGGCGTTGACCCCGAGGTAATCGAGAAATTCCATCAGGTCGTACAAGACCGTTCTGCGGCGGGCGAAAACGGCGCGATCAAAGCGTTGGACGAAGCCTTGACGCAGTTGCGCGACCGCCTTGAAACCGCCGACGAAAGCACGCGGCAAGCGGTACTCAGCAAGCTCCAGGACAGCATTTTAGGCCCGCTTCCGGCCACCATCGCCCATCTTCGCGAAAGCCTTCAGGCTCGTCCGATTTCCATGGAGACCATGCCTGACGACCTGAAAAGCCGCTGGATCAGCGCCGACGGACTGTACCGCCTGCAAATCTTCCCCAAGAAAGACTTGAACGATCTCGAGAATTTGCGAGAGTTCATTCTGGAAGCACAGAAAGTCGATAAAAATGTAACCGACGTACCGGTCACGTATCTCGAATCGATGAATGAAGTTATCGATGCCTTTCAGCAGGCGTTCGCGATCGCCTTTGCTGCCACCACAGTACTGTTGCTGCTAGTCTTAAGAAACCTAAAAGACACGCTATTGGTGCTGCTGCCGCTGCTGCTGGCATCCTTATTTACCGCCGCCTCGACGGTGCTGCTCGACATCCCGTTCAATTTCGCCAATATCATCGCCCTACCCTTGCTCTTCGGTCTCGGTGTCGACAGCGGCATTCACATGGCGCACCGTCTGCACTACTTGCATTCGAGCGGCGAAGACCTGCTCAGCACCAGCGAAGCGCAAGGGGTATTCTACGGCTCGCTGACCACCGTGTTCAGCTTCAGCAGCCTTGCCTTTACGACCCATCAAGGCACCGCCAGCATGGGCATGCTCCTGGCAATCGGCCTCATGCTTACCCTGGTCTGCGCCTTGGTCGTACTACCCGCCTTCAGTACGTTGAGGGTCTCCCACCGGCGTTGATCCATGTAAAATTCGAGCGTTTTTTTAGCCATAGATAATTCCCGAGGTTTTGATGTCCACCTACATTGCGGATTTGCTGGCCACCCATAGCGGCGAGAACTTCGAGCTACACGAAAATTATCTGAACACTCAGATGGTCCGGGTGCTCAAGGCCATCGGCTATGACCGCGTCTACACGAAAGCCCGTGGCCCGTATCTTTACGATGATCAGAACAACGAATACTTGGATCTCTTGAGCGGCTTCGGCGTATTCGCGCTTGGCCGCAATCATCCCGCGATCATCCAGGCGCTTCAGGACGTATTGCAAAGCGAACTGCCCGACATGGTGCAAATGGACGTGTCCCTGCTAAGCGGCCTGTTGGCGGAGCAAATTCTGAAGCGCTGCCCCGACAATCTCAGCAAGATGTTCTTTTGCAACTCGGGCGCGGAGGCGGTCGAAGCGGCGATCAAGTTCAGCCGCTATACCACCAAGCGGGAAAAGATCGTCTATTGCGAGCACGGATTCCACGGCCTCACCATGGGCGCGCTTTCTCTTAACGGCGAAAAGGTCTTCCGCGAGGGTTTCGGTCCTTTGTTGCCCGAATGCGTTGCCATACCCTTCAACGATATCAAGGCGTTGGATGAAGCTTTGCGTAACAAAGACGTTGCAGCCTTCATCGTCGAGCCGATTCAAGGTAAGGGCGTCAACCTGCCAAGCGACGATTATCTGCCTGAAGCGGCTCGCTTGTGCGCCCAATACGGAACCCTTTTTGTCGCGGACGAGATTCAAACCGGTATCGGCCGCACGGGTAAATTTTGGGCCATTGACCACTGGGGGGTGGAGCCCGACATGATTCTAATGGCTAAGGCCTTGTCGGGGGGATTCATCCCGGTGGGCGCCGTGGCGATGACCAAGAACGTCATGGACGCCGTATTCAATCGAATGGACCGAGCCGTGGTGCATGGTTCGACCTTCTCCAAGAATAATATGGCAATGGCGGCCGGGTTGGCCGGACTGAAGGTCATCGATGACGAAAAACTGGTGGAAAACGCCGCGCGTCTCGGAGATGAACTTCTGGCCGGAATACAAGGCTTGGTCGACAAGTACGAGCTGTTTCAGGAAGCCCGCGGCAAGGGACTGATGATCGCCCTTGAATTCGGCTCGCCCAAGAGCTTCTCGCTAAAGGCCGCCTGGAGCCTGCTGGAAACCGCCAACAAAGGGCTGTTCAGCCAAATGATCACCATCCCTTTGTTCAAGAACCATCGCATCTTGAGCCAAGTTGCCGGGCACGGCATGAACGTGGTGAAGTTTCTTCCCCCGCTGGTGATCGACGAAAAAGACACGCAGTGGATTCTCACTGCATTGGACGACGTTATTGCCGACTGCCACAAGGTTCCGGGAGCCATTTGGGACCTTGGAAAAAACCTTACCAGCCATGCCCTTAAATCCAAGGCTGGCTGAATCCACATCCACGACAAAAACCGCATACCATGCACCAATCAATCGCATTCCGCAGAAATAAACTTGTATTCCTGCTGTTTTTCATTTGCCTGTCCCTGGCTTACGGCGAACGACTATGGGCTCATGCCGTCGTTACCGAATCCTCCCTGGCCCAAAACCCGATTCAGCCAAATCACGCCACGACAGTCGTGCTTTTTTTCAATTCCAATGTGGAATTGCCGCTGTCACGAGTATTTCTCGTCAGTAAAGGCGATGTTTTTCATCCGGTACAAATCGAAAAAGGAAAAAAACCGGGCGAGATGCGTATTCACGTACCTTCCCTCGCGCCGGGCGAATATGCCCTGAAATACAAGGTATTCGCTGCGGATGGACACTTCACGGAAAATGTCATTCGTTTCCACGTCTCTGAGCCGCGGTGACCTCTATGTACATGCAAGGTTTAGCCAATTTTATCGATGATTTCCTCGGCGGGCTGATTTTGATCAGCTATGCCCTGGTTGTGGGAAGCATGCTATGGAGTGCTTTTATCCTTAAGGTATGGTCGTCCGAATCCGTCTCCCATGAGTCCGTGGTCCGCCGCGGCGTTGGCTTGTTGCGCGCCGGCGCCATTGCCTTGGCCGTCACCCAGGGCCTCAAATTGGTCATCAAGGCCGCGGTTTTGACTTCGGTTCTGGGCGAATTTCCGATTGAGGCTTATATAGGCACCGTTCAGTTTCAGGCCGGTTTAGTCCGTTTCCTGCTGTCCTTGGGACTGATCTTGATCGCCAGCCAGTTGCGTCAAACACCGGACAAACAATTTTCTTGGAATCTCGCCGCGATTTTAACCGTCCCCATGGTTATCAGCGGCGCGTGGCTGGTGCATGGCGTGGGCCGTTTCGAAGACAGGGAGCAGCTCATGACCATGACCGTGCTCCATCAGTTCGCGGCGGCCGTGTGGTTCGGCGGCGTTGCGCAACTCTTGTCGCTTTGGCATATGAGCCGGCGATCTCATGAGGCAAAAGCGCTATGGCCGATTGCCATCACCCGTTTCGCTTGGCTAGGCGTCAGCTCGGTCGGCATTCTCCTAATCACAGGGCTCCCGCTGGCTTGGACTTACATCGGCAGTTGGGACGGTCTTTTCGGCACCGGCTACGGCAGTCTGGTCGTCACTAAAGTCATCCTTCTAATCGTCGCTCTTGGCTTCGCCTATCTGAACCACCGGGCCGGCCGGCTGTGGTTGGGACAGCGGCAAACGTCCGGCATAGATCAGAAGGTTCCGCATTACATCGAGGCCGAGACCTTCATATTGGTAGGAGTGCTTTTCATTGCCGCTACCTTGTCGTCGCAGCCGCCTTCCGCGGACATCAAGGAACTGTCCGCGACCGTCTCGGAAGTAGCCGAGATGTTCGCCCCGCACGTCCCCCGTCTCACTTCGCCCACGCACGAACAACTGCTGGCCGGAGAACCCGGGCGCGTGGCGGTGGTTGACAAGATTCCGTCACCCGCGGCTACGGAATGGTCGGATTACAATCACAACGTGTCCGGCCTCTTCCTGACGTCCATGGGGCTGATCGCCATGCTTTCCTACAACAGGCGCTTACGGTGGGCCAGGTATTGGCCCCTGGGTTTCGTAGGATTGAGCATTTTTCTGTTCTTCCGTAGCGATGCCGAAACCTGGCCTCTAGGTCCTATCGGTTTCTGGGAAAGCACCTTCGGCAACGGTGAAGTGTTCCAGCACCGTATTGCCACGCTTCTGGCCTTCGCCTTGGGTGTAATGGAAATACGCGCTCGCACCAATCGAGAAGCTTACCGCTTGCGTTACCTGTTCCCAATGCTGTGCGCGTTCGGAGGCATTTTGCTGCTTACCCATGCTCATGCGGAGTTCGAATTGAAAAGCGAATACCTAATTCAGTCGACGCACACGGCGATGGGACTCCTCGCCGTGATCATGGCGAGCGGACGGTGGCTTGAACTCCGTTTGGCGGGAACCGACGAGAATTACGGCGGGTATTTGGAAGGAAAAATCGCCGGTTTTGTATCCATCATGGCGATGTTCCTGATTGGCAATGTATTACTGTTCTATCGCGAACCGTTGTTCTAAAGCCGAACAACATCTGTTGTAAAAAAGGGCGCCAGCGGCGCCCTTTTTTATCCGGAAGTGGAATTATTACTGGAATAATCGGCGATCTTCTGGGATAGCTTGTTCAGAAGACTATCAAATCCCTCGCGGTCAATAACGCTGGTATATTGCGCTTTCTTGAGCGCCAAATCGCTGATGCCGTCGACGATGATATTGATAATACGCCACTGCCCATTGAATTCATTCACGATGTATTCGAATTTAATGGGCTTTTCGTTAGGTGAAGTGAGAAAGTAGCGCAGCAACACACGATCGCTCTTCATATCTTGGGCGGAATCATATTTAAATTCCTCCCCCGAGTGGTCATTAAACTGAGCGGCGTAAGTGGCAATGCTCAGATCGGTCAACTTCTCTATAAATGCCGTTTTTTGCTGCCTGTCCAGCTTCTTCCAGTGATTACCGAGAGCAATCTGTGAAACAGCTTCAAACTCGAACACCTCCTTGACTACCGGTTCGAGTTTCTTATACCGCCCTTCATATCCTAATTGTTTAGCCTCCTTCATGACCTCAATTAGCGTGCTATTGAGCAGGTCTACGTTTTTTTTCGCTTCCGTGGCGGCATCCGCTGCAACTGACAACGGAGATAAAGCAATCAGAAATAATCCCAGGATAAACCGAAGAAACATTGTCTTACCCATAAGTCCGAAATCGAAATCGCCGCGACTATATCACAAAACTCCAAGCGGAACCCTACGCTTCGTTGTGATCCCGCTACGATTTTGCGCTAAAGCAACAAACCAGATCTTACGACCTTCGAATCAAGCTTTCCGGTATTCGATTCGGAAGCGCGGGAATTGTTCTCGACAAGGGACTCAATCGATCATATTTTGCCGGCCGAGCCGTATGCAAACTTCGATCTGCTAAAGCTCGGCGGTGAGATATGCAGTCCAAGAAGCCCACACAACGCCTGGAAAACAAAAGCTTACTTCGGCGAATCCGTATCAGCCCTGTCGCTGAGCATAGAGACGCGCCAGCAAGTTTGCCTCGGATAGGGAAAGACCCAGCTGGGATACCAGTTCCTGGGGATCGACGCCGTCCTTGAGCCTTTCGATTGCCGCACGATAAGGTTGATAGCCCGTCTCCTGCGAGGATAGCGACGCTACTCTCTCATCGCACTCTCGAAGCCGTTGCTCTTGATCTAGTACACGTCGATCTACCTGCACCGCGGCTGCTGACAACCCGATCAAATCGTTTTGCTGCTTAGCGAGCCGTGCGGCTAAAGACGAGTAATCGCGCCTAAGAATCAGGTAAGCCCACGTCAGAATGAGCATTCCCACCAACAACGCGACCATCAGCCCAACCAGAATAAAATACGGGGGATGCCAGTCCATCAGGCGTATTCATCGATATGGGGCGTTGAATCGCCATTTTCCGCCGGCCCTGTTTTTTTCTTTTCTTGCGAATTGGATTTTTGCTGTTTTCGGCTTTCGTCCCGCTTGACCTTGTCCACAGCCGGCAAAGGCCTCATGTGTTCGACAGGATGAATCTCAACCATAATCTACTTTTTAACCGTGAAAACAGCGAACTCAAAGTGGCAGAAATTAAAACAAATCGAGCTCGGCCTTGTCTTCGTCGCTTAAAAACCGATTCAAGTCGACCAGGATCAGTAGTTCACCGTTATGGCTCGTCACACCCTGGATATAGCGGGCACTTTCTTCGTTGCCCACGCTGGGAGCCGATTCGATTTCGGAGGCCCTGAGTTCAACGACCTCCGCAACGCTATCGACCAAAATGCCGATGACTTGGTCTTCCGCTTCGATAATCACGATCCGCGACGCGTCGTCCGGCTCTTTGGGAAACAGACCGAAGCGCTTACGGGTATCGATCACCGTGACCACATTTCCGCGCAAATTGATGATACCCACCACGTAATCCGGCGCCCCCGGAACCGGAGCAATCTCGGTAATGCGCAGTACCTCCTGCACCTGCATCACGTTAATTCCGTAGGTTTCTTCGCCCAAACGGAACGTGACCCACTGATTCACCGGATCGCTGCGTTTTTCCAACGCTTCGCTCATATTACCCTCTCGCTTATAGCATTATCATGAAGATCTTAAAGCCATTCCCCGGTGACGAACCCTCGCCGTTGCTCCCTTAAACGTATCGCCAGCCGACTCAGGGACGCCGGTGTCGCCAAATCCGTTTGTCGTTGGATTGAGTGCCCGGAATCAAGCGGTCCGGATCCATTAACACGCATAAGCGATTGATAACGGTACCGGCCGCCCACACTCGTTTCGATTGATTTACACGCCAGCGAACATCACTCTCGCGCAGCCGGACCATATCGACAATCTCGTCGCACACCAGTCCCCACCGCCCTTCATCAAGCAATAGAGCATGGCGATACGAACTGCGAGTGGACGTCGAACTCTTTCCGCTTATGAGAAGCTCCGTATCCGCCAATTGGATGATCTCGCCCTGAAATCGTACCAGCCCTAGGAACCAATCAGGCTTCCCCGGCAAGACCGTCACCCGGGACGAATCATTAAGGCGTTCGATTCTTCTCACTCCGGCCAAAGGCGCCGCAACAACCATGTGACCGACTCGAAAGTAAACGACTTGAAATTCCGGTTGAGCCCAGCCGGGCAACGCCGGGGGAGCGGCTTGGGCAGGCTGAAACGTCGTTATCGAATCTTGCTCCGTCCGCTCGGCTACCAAAGGCTCGGGTTGCCCGTAGGTCTGGTTCAGCAGGCTCCGCAGATAAAAGCTTAATACCTGATCCTGCCATCCGATTGTGCTTTGCCCAAGGCTATCGGCTCTCATGCGGTCGCTAAAGCCGGCTCGATCCGGCGAGACTGGTCTTGCGAGAACATATGCTCGAGCAGTTCGGTGTAAGCCATGACGGCTTTGGATTTGGGCATGTAATGAGACAGCGGGATTCCGGCGTCACTTGCCTCCCTCACCTGGGTGTCGACCGGAACTACGGAGCCCCAGACTTGATCGCCATAACGTTCGCGCATCACCCGAAGGGTTTGTATCGATGCTCGGGTACGCCGATCAAACAAGGTCGGAACGATGGTGTAGTTCAGCTTTGTTTTTCGGGACCTACCAATCATTTCAAGGGTATTCAGCATCCGCTCCAAACCCTTGAGGGCGAGAAACTCGGATAACACCGGAACGAACAGATGTTCGCAGGCGGCAAGAGCGTTCACCATCAGCACGCCCAACATGGGTGGACTGTCGATCAGCACGAAATCGTATTGTTTGCGAACGGCCGACAAACCATTGGCAACCACCAGCCCCATGCCGCCGGCTCCGCCTTGCCGCTCGACGGTCGCAATGGCGGTAGCGGCCGGCAGCACCGAGAGCCCCTCGAACTCCGTGGAAACAATGTAAGGGCTCGGGAGCAACTTTTTCTTGGCAAGCACATCCTGAAACAGGTTGTAGACGCTGAAATCGATCTGGTCCGGGTTCATTCTGAAATAGCTGGTCAGCGAACCGTGGGGATCGAGATCTATCAATAAAGTACGGTATCCCCGAGACGCTAGAATCCCTCCCAAAGTAACAACCGTAGTGGTCTTACCGACGCCGCCTTTTTGATTGGATACGGCCCAGACTCTCATGGCTGCTTGACCTCCGACGGGTGTGTCGATGCACCCGACGCCACCGGCTTTCGAGGTGCGTCGAGTTCCTGGACTCGGTCGCCGGAAGAGAGTTTGTAACGTGTCGCCCCGTCGGACATCAGGACAATCACCACTCGCCGATTCTGATAACGCCCTTCCTCGGTCTTATTGTCGGCAATGGGATGATGCTCCCCATAGCCGATAGCCGCCATTCGGCGCGGATCGATGCCGTTGCTCATTAATTGGTTGACCACAACGGCGGCGCGCGCGGAAGACAACGCCCAGTTGGAAGGAAATTCGGCGGTGCTGATCGGCAGATTGTCGGTATGGCCCTCCACATGTATGGCGTTGTCGATTTCGCGGAAAATTTCGGACATTCGATAAAACATAGGCAGTGATTCCTTCGAAAGGTCAGCCTTGCCGCTGGAGAAAAACATCCCGCTCTTCATCTCCACCTCCACCCACAGATCATGGCGCTTGACGGCAACCAAATCGTCCTGGATGTACGGCGATAAAGCCGCTTCGATCTGGTCCGCCAGACTCTCCAGTTGAGCTTGCTCCGCCTTAAGATCCTCGCCCGCCAACTCGGCCATGCTCTCGGACGAAGTCGAACCGGCCGGCGTTGAGGGTTCGCCTAAAATGTCTTCCCCTTTCTTTAGCTGGCCGATTTGGATCGGTTCCAGCGTATGCCCGAGGTTATGGTCCTTCTGCGGTTCCTTGAACACCGCCGAGAGCGATTCTGACAGCACCCGATATTTGCCTTCGTTGACCGAAGAGATCGCATACATCACGACAAAAAACGCGAACAAGAGCGTAATGAAATCGGCATAGGAAACCAGCCAGCGCTCCAGGTTTTCATGCTCTTCTTCCGAATGTTTCCGTCGCGCCATACTCTTGTCACCCGTCCAGGAAACCGGTCAGCTTCATCTCGATGTTCCGCGGATTCTCGCCTTCCGCTATCGAGATGATCCCTTCCAGAATCAGTTCCCGCGCCTGGTTATTGGCTTGTGCCCTGGATTTCAATTTGTTGGCAATGGGCAGAAATATCAAATTGGCGAAACCGACACCGTAGATCGTCGCCACGAACGCCGTTGCAATGCCGCTGCCCAACTTGCTGGGATCCGACAAATTCTGCATCACGTGGATCAACCCCATTACCGCACCAATGATTCCGACGGTTGGCGCGTAGCCTCCCATGGCCTCGTACACCTTGGCCGCACTGATATCGCGTTGTTGCCGAGCGTATATTTCTACTTCCAAGCTGTCCCGTATAACCTCGGGCTCGTTACCGTCAACCAACAGCTGAAGCCCCTTTTTTGCCAGTGGTTCCTTCTCGCCGCTTATGAAGGTTTCCAAGCCGAGCAGCCCTTCCCGCCGCGCCAATGCGCTCCAACTGACAATTTTCTTGATTTGCTCCTTATGGTCTATTGGCGGAACTACAAAGACCCATTTGAGCATTTTGACGGCATAGAAAAACACCGCCGGCGGGGCCTGTAGCATGGTTGCGCCCAGCGTGCCGCCGAATACGATAATCATGGCCGGGGCATTCAGCAGTGAATTGATATGCCCACCCTCCAGCCAGTTGCCGCCTAGAACGGCGGCGAGCCCGAGAGTGACGCCGATAATGCTTAAAGGATCCATGCCTAAAGGTTCTTCAGTTCGTCGGCCATGTCATCGAGATCATATATGCAGTCGGCCAGGTTGCCGTCGACGATGGCTTTCGGCATGCCGTAAACAACGCAACTCTGCTCGTTTTGAGCCCAAACGACCGCACCTTTGGCTTTCAATTTTTCCGCGCCGAGCTTCCCGTCAGACCCCATGCCGGTCAGAACGATCGTGAGAACTTTGCCGGGCATGCTTTTGGCGATGGAACTAAACGTCACGTCGGCACTGGGGCGGAAATGTTCTCCGTTTCCGCTCTCCCGAATAACGATCGTCTTACGCGCCCTGTGCTCGCTCAACTCCAGTTGGAAACCTCCGGGCGCCAGAAGAGCGACACCGGGTCTGAGTTCGTCTCCGTCCTGAGCTTCCTTGACCCGAATCCGGCAAAGTTGATCCAGTCGCTCGGCAAAACTGGCGGTAAAGTTTCCCGGCATGTGCTGGATCAATATGATGGGAACCGAAGCGGTTTCGGGAATTTGCGTCAAAATTTTCTGTATAGCCACGGGGCCGCCGGTAGAGGCGGCGATTACCAGCAAACGAAAATCCCGGATCTGCGCTTTCGCAGCCGCCGGTCTGGTAACGGGCCGAGCGGTGACCGGTCTGGTCAACCGGCCGGACCGCCTTAACCTCGCCGCATGCTCGGCCAAGTCTCGAACACGGCGCCGCAAAATGCGCTTGGCCATGTCCTGATCTCCGCTGATTTCGTGCAACTGTTTGGGCATGAAATCCATCGCACCGGCTTCGAGTGCGTCCAGCGTCGCCTTCGCGCCCGCCTTGGTGGACGAGGAAAACATCAGAATCGGTGTCGGCTGATCTCTCATGATCTGGCGCGCCGCGGTAATGCCATCCATAACTGGCATATCCACATCCATGGTGATTACGTCCGGATTGAGGGATGCCGCCTTTTGCACGGCCTCGGCGCCATTGGCGGCGCTTCCTACGACCTCCATGTCACTGTCGATGCTGAGGATTTCGGTCAATCTACGGCGTATAAAGCCCGAATCATCCACCACCAAAACCCGGATTGTCATGAAAACCCCTTAGTTGCTCTATGGTTAACGCAACGGAGCGTACCGTTTCATCAAGCCGGGCACATCCAAAATGAGGGCGATTTTGCCATCGCCGGTAATCGTAGCGCCGGCCATTCCGGCTACGCCGTCGAGCTTAGCGCCTAAAGGCTTGATAACCACTTCCTCCTGCCCGACCAGGTGATCAACCACAAACCCTATGTGCCGTCCGACGACATTCACCACCACCACATGGCCGGAATCATTGGCCCGCTTTCTGTCATGCCGATAATCCGGAATCAGCCACTCCTTGAGATAAAACAACGGCAACGCTCGCTGCCGGACCAATACGACCAACTGCCCGTCTATCGTATTGGACTTCTTGAGATCGAGGTCGAGGATTTCGACGACGCTCGCCAGCGGCAGAGCGAAGGGCTGATTGTTCAGCTTGACCATCAAGGTCGGCATGATGGCCAAAGTCAGCGGCAACTTGATGGTAATACGGCTGCCCTTGCCCTTGTTCGAATCGATCGCTACCGAGCCGTTCATCTGGGCAATCCGGGTCTTGACCACATCCATCCCGACGCCTCTCCCGGAAATATCCGAAATCTCCGACTTGGTGGAAAAGCCGGGCATGAAAATCAAGTTGTAACATTCTTTGTCATCCATGCGCGCGGCACTTTCTTCGTCCATCAGCCCTTTTTCCACGGCCTTGCGCCGGAGCACGTCCGGGTCCATTCCCTTGCCGTCGTCCTCGATGGTCAACTCGATATGATTGCCCTCCTGAGAGGCGGTCAAAACGACCAAGCCTTCGCGGGGCTTGCCGGCCGCAACTCGCGCGTCGGGAGTCTCGATGCCGTGATCGACCGCATTGCGGACCAGATGCACCAGGGGATCGGCCAAAGCCTCGACAAGATTCTTGTCGAGATCGGTCTCTTCGCCGCGAAGCTCGAGCTGCACTTCCTTGTTAAGGCTTCTGGCCAAATCCCGCACGACGCGCGGAAAACGGCCGAACACCTTTTTGATCGGCTGCATGCGCGTCTTCATGACCGATAGCTGAAGGTCCGACGTCACCACGTCCAGATTGGCGACCGCTTTGGCGATCTCTTCGTCATTGAGGGCGGTCTTGAGGGTCTGAAAGCGGTTGCGGACCAAGACCAGCTCGCCCACCATGTTCATAATCTCATCCAGGCGCTGGGTGTCGACGCGAACCGTGGTTTCCACCGCCGAGGCGGCCGGCGCCTTAGCCGTCGTTTTGGTCGGGTTCCGCGCCGTACCGGGCATTTCGGTCGGCGCAGGGGGCACGGCGGCAGGACGCGCTATCTCCTTCTTCGGCACGCCGCCATGCCTGCCCTTGCCGTGGAGATTATCCAGCAGGCTCTCGAATTCGTCCTCCGTGATGTCATCACTCCCGGCTACGGGTTTCGGTGCCTCGGGGACCATGGCGCCCGGTATTCCACTGTGTTTACCCTTGCCGTGAAGCTCGTCCAACAGACGGTCGAACTCGTCCTCGGTGATTTCGCCGCCCGATCCGGTCTCCGGGGCCTTTGAAGCCGCCGTGTCGGGCACGCCGCCATGTTTGCCCTTGCCATGAATCTCATCCAGCAGGCGGTCGAATTCTTCCTCGGTAATTTCCTCGGAAACCGGACTCTTAGCTTCATTTGCCGGGGTGGATGATGACTGATTCGACTCCTCCGGCGCATCCGGCAATTGCCCGAACTCCGTCTCGGCCGGATCGTCGTCTTGAGCGGGTTCCAGCATCGCCGCAAGCGCCATCTCCACAACGTTCTGCGCGGACGGGACGATTTTGGAACTGGCCGGCCGAACAATTTCCGGTTCCGCAGACGTCCGGATTTGTGGGCCAGGACTTGGATTTTCTTTGGTTTCCGGCAGCGCAAGAATTTTCAGCCGGTTTATTAACGACGGATCAGCCGATTCGGGATCCTGCCCGAACCGAATGTCCCGAAACATGGAATTAACCACGTCCAAGACTTCCAAAATGACGTCCATCAAAGCCGGATCGGCGCGCCGCTCTCCCTGCCGAAGGACGTTGAACACATCTTCAGCGTTGTGGCAAACATCAACCAGGGCAGAGAGATTGAGAAAACCCGCCCCACCCTTGACGGTATGAAAGCCGCGAAAAATGGCATTCAATAAATCGTAATCGTCCGGTGACTGCTCAAGCTCAACCAACTGAGCATTGAGTTTTTCTAGGATTTCTCCGGCTTCCACCAGGAAATCCTGAACGATTTCATCGTCGAGATCGATCGCCATTACGCGCTACCTTCAGAAGCCTAAACTCGACAGCAAGCTGTCCACGTCGTCCTGACTGTGCACGGTATCCTTGTCCACACCCGGAACGGCAGGGCCAAGCGGTTGCGACTTAGCTTCCGGCACGCTTTCGCCGGAAGCCTTGAACCGACGCCCGGAAATCCGGATCAAATCGACCATGCTGTGCTCCAGGTCTTGAACAAGTTTGATCACGCGTCGAATAATCTGGCCGGTCAGGTCTTGAAATCCCTGCGCCATGAGCACTTCGGTGAGACTGCCCTGGATGGTCTGCAAATGCCCCGCGGAAACGTCGAAATAATCCGCCAGGTCTTGAGTCAACGATTTGAACTCCTCGTAAGGCATTTCCCGCTGGCGAAAACGTTGCCACCGGACGCCCAGCTCATTCGACTGCTCGTGGAGGCTCTCGGCAAAAGGCAAGATGGACTCGACGGCATTCAAGGTGGTGTTCGCCGCCTGCTCGGTCATGGTAATGACATAGTTGAGGCGCTCTTTGGCGTCGGGGATTTCCTTCTCCGTCAAATCGGCGATCTTCTCGTCCAGCGAAAAATTCGCCAGCGTGTCATGTAGCTGCCGGGTCAATTTACCGACTTCTTGAAACATCAAGGTTTCCCGAACTCGACCGATCTCATCGAGAATACGGTCGGCCAACTCGTCGTCACCTTGCTCCAAAGCCGCCAGAAGTGCCCGCGCCTGCTCGATCCGCCCGTCGGCGGACGGTTGATTGTCAGTCATTAGCCGCCCCAAAGGTTTGATCAGGCTTCCAGGCGTTCGAAAATCTTTTCGATCTTCTCTTGCAGGGTAGCCGCGGTGAAAGGCTTGATCACATAGCCGTTTACGCCGGCCTGTGCCGCTTCCACAATCTGGTCCCGTTTCGCCTCGGCGGTCACCATCAATACGGGCAACTGAGCCAGATTGGGATCGGCGCGTACCGCACGCAGCAGATCGATACCCGTCATTCCGGGCATATTCCAATCGGTGATCAGAAAATCGATCCCCCCCGACTGCAGCTTCGGCAAAGCGCTCTGTCCATCGTCAGCCTCAAAGATGTTGTTGAACCCGAGCTCCCGCAGCAGGTTTCTGATGATCCTTCGCATGGTGGAAAAGTCATCCACAACCAGGATTTTCATATTCTTATTCAAGGACCCTCACCTCGCATTCCGGTTGACCATCTTCTGTTAACTGTTCGTTATATGAGCTTCAGGCTTGCACGGCCTTACGCCGCCCTTTTGCACGGGCTCCGGCGGATTGCTCCGCATCCAGCCAGCCCTGCATCCTCGCCCGTAGGCGCAGCATGGCTTGGCTTTGAACCTGACAAACCCGGGATTCGCTGACGCCCAGCACTTCGCCGATTTCGCGCAGGTTGAGTTCCTCCTCGTAATAGAGCGAAATCACCAGCCGTTCCCGCTCCGGCAAACCCGAAATGGCATCCGCCAGAGCCTCCGCAAACCCGGATTGGGTCAATGCTTCGATGGGCGGCGAAGCCGAATCCGCACACTCGTCCAGGGCTGAATCGCCGGCCTCCAACAGCTCTTCGATGCTGAAGATGCGACAGCTCAAAGCATCCTGAAGAACCTGGTGGTATTCGGAGACCGAAAGCCCTAAATACTCGGCGACTTCCGCATCGCGGGCGTCGCGGCCGGTTCGGGCCTCGATGGCCCGCATCGCTTCGGCCACATCGCGAGCCTTGCGATGAACCGAGCGCGGCGTCCAATCGTAGCGTCTGAGCTCATCCAGCATGGCGCCGCGTATCCGAATTCCCGCATAAGTTTCGAAGCTCGCGCCTTGAGCGTGATCGTACTGGCGGGCCGCCTCCAGCAATCCCACCATGCCGGCCTGGATCAAGTCCTCCACTTGCACGCTGGAAGGCAGCCGGCTCATGAGATGGTAGGCGATCCGCTTGACCAGCGACGCATGCTGCCCGACGATGGCATCCACGCCGGGCGCTTGTACCGAGGCGTACAAGGCGATGCCGTTCATAAGGCTGCCGCGCTGGTGTACTGAATCATCCGCTCGACGAAAAACTCCAGCCGACCGCTGGTTTGTTCCGAAATCGGCAGGGCATCCGTTTTCAGCGCCAGGGCGCGAAACGCCTGCGCCGCTTTACTGTGAGGATAGGCGACAGCCACGGGGGTTTGCCTTTGGACCGCCTTCCGCAATTGCTCGTCCCGAGGCACCGCGCCCAAGAAATTGAGGGCCACGTCGAGATAACGGTCCGTCACCCGGCACAGCTTGCTGAATAGCGCCTGCCCTTGCTGAAAATCTTGAACCATGTTGGTCAAGATCTGGAACCGACAAACCCCGTAGTCCCGATTCAACAACTTGATGAAGGCGTAGGCGTCGGTGAGCGATGTGGGCTCGTCGCAGACCACCAGAATGATGTCCTGGCAGGCACGCGCGAAATTGACCACGCCCCCCGAAATGCCCGCCGCCGTGTCCACCAGCAGCACGTCGATATCCTGATTCATCTCCCCGAATGCGCGAATCACGGCCGCTTGTTCCGCGGAGTTGAGTTCCGACATGCGCTGAATGCCGGACGAGGCCGGCACGATTTTCAGGCCCGAAGGCCCTTCGACGAGGATTTCATCCAGGGTGCGCTCGCCGCTCAACACGTGGGACAAATTGAACTTCGGCTGCAGTCCCAACAGTACATCCACGTTCGCCAGCCCCAAATCGGCATCCAGCAGGACCACTTGCCGACCGAGTTCGGATAGGCAGACACCGAGATTGACGGCGACATTGGTCTTGCCAACGCCTCCCTTGCCGCTGCTCACGGCCAGAACGCGCACCGGTCTAGGCTGTGCCATACGTCGAATTCCGTCGGCCTGATCTGTGTCAAACATTCGCATGGACTACCCAGTCTTCGTAGGAAGGCGCCGGGGCGCCGACTTCCTCGGCATCGGACCGCTCGGCAAAACACCGGTTTAATAATAGATGAGTTCTCGCCACGTGCAGGTCTTCCGGGACCTGCTGCCCATCGCACACAAACGCGACGGGGAGCCGGTTTTCCACCACGGTGGATACCGCGGCGCCCAGCTGGCCAGTTTCATCCAGCTTGGTCAGAATGCAGGCTTCCGGAGAAAAGCCGCGGAAGGCCTCCACCGCTTCCTGCATCGCGCGCAGCTGGCTGGCCGCGGACATGACCAGGTACGATTTGATGGGCATCTCGGTACGGCTGAACAACGCGACTTGCTCGGCCAAGCGCCGGTCCCGCTGCCCCATGCCGGCTGTATCGATGAGCACGAGACGCTTATCGTAAAACCCGGACAGCAATTGACGCAGATCCTCGATACTGGACGCGGCCCGGACCGGCACGTCCAGGATGCGGCCATAGGTGCCGAGTTGCTCATGGGCTCCGATGCGGTAGTTGTCCGTGGTGATCAGTGCGATTTGCCGGGGTCCATGCTTGAGCCTGAACCGGGCCGCCAGCTTCGCGATCGTCGTCGTTTTCCCGACACCCGTCGGCCCGACCAGCGCGACGACGCCGCCGTAGTCGAGCAGATTGTCTTCGGCGAGCGGAATCTGCCGTGCCAAGACGTGCTGACTGGCTTGCCACGCCACGTCGGCATCGTTGACGCTGCCCAATCGCTCGGCCAGTTCCAGGCTGATTTTCTTGGAGAACCCGAGTGCGCTGAAACGACGCAGCAGATCCAGTCGGGTCGGGCTTCGGCTCGCCGCAGCCTGCCATCCGGTTTCGCTCAAATGGGCATCGATCACGCGCCGCATCTGTCTGAGTTCCCGCTGCATCTCCTTGAGCGCCTCGGCATCGACGCTCGGCTTGACGGAATCCGGCTGTCTCGCAACCGCCGCGGCCGAGCGATCTTGCCGGGGCTGGAAAACCGGCTTTCCGGCAATGGGCCCGGCCGCAGCACCGTCCTGTTCAACCCGTTTCGCCGCTTGAGGGGCTGGCCTGCTAACATTCTCCGTGGCTACCGAACCCGTCCCCAATGCGGCGGCAGAGGTGTTACCTAAAGCCTCTCGAAAAGCGCCCTCGGCACGGCGCTTCGTGTCCGTTTCGACTTTCGCGAAAGGCTCGGCATCGCCTCCCGAAGCACCGGCCGGTTCGCCGCGCAGCTCCGGCTTCGAGCGGTCCAAAAGCAACTGCTCGTCAAAATCGCGGGCCGCCACGATTTCCACGCCGCCGTCCACTTTTCGGTTGGACAAAATGACGGCGTCAGGCCCCTGCTCTTCGCGGACCATACGGATCGCTTGACGAATATCGGGTGCGAAATATCGTTTGATCTTCATGCCTATGCCCCAAGTCTTTCAGAAGCCGTCCAAAAATCGCCGTAAACAACACTGGCAAGCTCAGCAGGGTTTTCGGCTGCTCAGCCGCGCTGGCCTATACTCGCCACCACCCTAACTTGCCGATCCTCCGGAATCTCGTTGTAAGCCAGAACATTGAGTCCGGGAATGGAATGGCGCACGAAGCGCGCCAACCACGACCGTACCGGCGACGACACCAGCAAAATGGCGGGATGTCCCTCCATCTCCAGTTTCTGCGCCTTCTCTTCCAAGGATTTGTGAAGCTGCTCCGCCAATCCCGGCTCGATACCGGCGCCTTCCTGCCCGGCCGTTTGCAGTATTTTTTGCAACAACTGTTCCAGGTCCGGGTCCAAGGTCAGAACCAGGATCTCTTTCTCCATGCCACTGATTTTCTGAACGATTAACCGCCCCAGAGCCGCACGTACCACAGCCGTCAAAACGCCGGGATCTTGGCTTCTGCCGCCGAACTCCGCCAAAGTTTCGGCGACGGTCCGCATATCGCGGATCGGCACGTTCTCCTGAAGGAGGCTTTGCAGCACTTTGACGATGACGCTGAGGGGCAGGGTTTTCGGTGTCAGATCCTCGACCAGCCGTGGCATCGATTTGGCGAGGACGTCGAGCAGTTGCTGCGCTTCCTGATGTCCGAACAGTTGGTGAGCATGGGACTGCAGCAAATGGCTGAGATGCGTGGCCACCACCGTGCCGGGATCGACCACGGTATAACCTAGTGTTTGGGCATGGTCGCGCTGATCCGGATCGATCCAAACGGCCTCCAAGCCGAAAGCGGGATCTTTGCCCTCGACGCCTTTCAGCGTTCCGTAAACCCGTCCGGGGTTGATGGCCATCAGACGCTCCGAAAACACTTCGGCCTCCCCCACGATGACGCCTAGCAAGCTGATGCGATAAGCGTTGGGGGTCAAATCCAGATTGTCCCGGATGTGCACGGAGGGAATCAGGAATCCGAGATCCTGGGACAACTTTTTGCGCACGCCCTTGATCTTCGACATGAGCTGCCCACCCTGATTTTTGTCAACCAGCGGGATGAGCCGATAGCCCACTTCCAGCCCGATGAGATCGACCGGCATGACATCGTCCCAACCGAGCTCTTTCGCTTCGGGCGCCGCCGACGGCTTGGGCGCGATCCGCATTTCCGCCAACTCGCGCTCCCGCCGCTGGCGCTTGAGAATGGAATAAGACGAGGCGCCCATGGCCCCGGCCAGGAGCAGAAAGGCGAGATTCGGCATGCCCGGTATCAGGCCCAAAAGCCCGACCACGCCCGCGGAAAGCCCCAAAGGTCTGGGATCGGCAAAAAACTGGGCGCTGAACTGGGCGCCGATGTTCTCGCTGCTGCTGGAAACCCGGGTCACGATCATGGCCGATCCGACCGACAACAGCAAAGACGGGATCTGAGCCACCAGACCGTCGCCGATGGTGAGCAGCGTGTAATTGTGCAAGGCTTCGGAAAACGGCAGCCCATGCTGCAGCATGCCGACGATCAAGCCGCCGATGACGTTGATGAGCAAAATGAGGATACCGGCCACGGCGTCTCCCCGGACGAATTTGCTGGCGCCGTCCATCGATCCGTAGAAATCCGCTTCGCGCGATACTTCCTGACGCCTCGCCCGGGCTTCCTCCTGATTGATGAGACCGGCGTTGAGGTCCGCGTCGATCGCCATCTGCTTGCCCGGCATCGCGTCCAAGGTGAACCGGGCGCTGACTTCCGACACGCGCCCGGCGCCCTTGGTCACGACCACGAAGTTGATGATGACCAGAATGACGAACACCACCAAACCCACGGCGTAATTGCCCCCGATCACGAATTCGCCGAAAGCCTCGATCACCTTGCCGGCCGCGTCGGGACCTTTGTGCCCTTCCAGCAGGACGACGCGGGTCGAGGCCACGTTGAGACTCAGCCTGAGGAGAGTGGCGACCAGCAGGACCGACGGAAACACGGCGAAATCCAAAGGGCGCAGCGTGTAAATCGTCACCAGCAGGATCAGGAGCGAGAACGCGATGTTGAATGTAAACAGCAGATCGAGAATGAACGGCGGCAGCGGCAGCACCATCATCATCATCATGAGGAGGATGACGAGTGGTGCGCCCAGGCCGAGCTTGCCGACGACTTTGATTCTTTCTAATACCGTTGCGGCCATGACGAAAACCGTGCGAAACCTTCAGTGACACCGAGGGCAATCACTTTTCGTGCCGACCGGCCGTGAAACGGGAAGCCGCGAAGAAAATGCAGGCGATACGCGGGTTATGGGTCGCCGGATTTGCGCAAGAACTCTTCGGGTACCTCGAATTCGGTCGGCGGCGTCGGAATGTCGCCGCCGAAAACCCGGGCCGCTTTGAGTTGGTAGACGTAAGCCAGAACCTGGGCGACCGCGAAATATAGACCGGCAGGTATTTCGCGGCCCAGATCGGTGGACGCATAGAGCGCGCGGGCGAGGGGCGGCGCGGACAGGAGCGGCACGCGGGCGCCGACGGCCAGGTTCCGGATCTGCGCCGCCACCAGATCCGCGCCCTTGGCGACCACCCGGGGTGCTTTCATGCTGGCCTGGTCGTATTTCAAGGCCACCGCGTAGTGAGTCGGGTTGGTCACGATAACATCCGCCTTCGGCACCTCATCCATCATCCGGCGACGCGCCAGTTCCATCTGCAAACTGCGAATCCGACTTTTGACCTCCGGCTTGCCTTCGAGATCGCGCATTTCGTCCTTGACTTCCTGGCGCGTCATCTTCAATTGGCGCTTGTAACTCCAAAGCTGGAAAGGCACATCCAGAATCGCGATTAACCCTAAGGACGCACACAGCCAGAACATGGAGGTTATGATCAAGTGCGCGGTCTTGTCGACCGCCGGAAACAAAGACTGGCGGCTGAGACCTATAAGATCGTCGAAATAAGCCATCAGCAGCCCGGCCGTCACAAAGCCGATCAGGAGAAACTTGAGAACCGACTTCACGACTTCCGCGAAGGCCTGCATGGAAACCATGCGGGCTAAGCCCGTCATGGGATTGAGCTTTTCCAGCTTGGGCATGAGGTTTTCGCCGCTGAAATTCCAGCCCCCCAGCACCATGGGAGCGGCCAGCGCGGCCAGCACGGTCAAACCGAGAATAGGAAGCAGGAGCTGGCCTGCCGCCAGCAGATCCCGACCGAGATGGGCGATCGGCGCCGCGGGATCGAAAAGATCGCGGCGACTCAGACGGAAATCGCCCTCCATCACGTTCCACAGGCTTTGCACCATGCCGCCGCCGAACGCGAACATCGCCACCGAGCCGGTCAGCAGAAGAACCAGGGTGTTCAATTCGCGGGAGCGCGGGATCTGTCCTTTTTTCCGCGCATCGCTCAGCCGTTTACTGGTAGGGTCTTCTGTGCGTTCCTGATCGGATTCCTCGGCCATAACGCACCGTCCTACCGCAAAATCGCGGTCATCAATTGATAACCTTCGTCGAGAAAACCGGAGAAAAGGCTTAAAACGTCCGGCAGGCTGATTCCGATCAGAAACAGACCCAAGCCCAAGCTGATCGGGAACCCCACCGAGAAGATATTAAGTTGGGGCGCCGCGCGACTGGCGACGCCGAATCCCAAATTGACCAACAGCAAGGCCGTCACCAACGGCAGCGAAAGCAGGACTCCGGCAGCGAACAACCGGCTGGCCCATAGCGCCAGCCGCCGCATGCCGTCAGCGCTCAATCCCTCGAATCCCACCGGAACCATCTGAAAGCTGTCGACGAGCAGCCGGATCAGCATCAGATGTCCGTCCATGGCGAGGAACAGCAGCGTCGCCAAGATTTGGTAAAACTGGGCGATTACCGGAACCTGCACGCCGGTCTGCGGATCGACCATCGACGCGAAACCCAGCCCCATGCTGTAGGCGATGCCCTGCCCGCCGAAAACGATGGCCTCGAACACCAGGTGCAAGACAAAACCGATCGCGAGGCCAATTAGAAATTGCTGAATGGCGATCCAGAAACCGGCCAGGCTGAACAGGGCCGCGTCGGGCATGGCCGGCAACATCGGCGAGATCAGCCAGGTGATGGACGCCGCCAGCATGACGCGGACCCGCACCGGCACCGTATGGCCGGTAAAAACCGGGATCGCAAGAAACAGGGCGCTGACGCGCAAAAACGGCCATGCGACGCCAGCGACCAAGGTCAGGAGCTGGCTTTCGCTGAACTGCACCGGCGTTTCAACCGATCAGACTGGGGATGCTGCGAATCAACGACCGGGTGTAATCGATCAGGAGTTGCAGCATCCAAGGCCCGGCCAGCATCAGCACGATCGCCATGACGATGAGCTTGGGCACGAACGTGAGCGTCATTTCGTTGATCTGCGTGGCCGCCTGGAACAAGGCGATCACCAGGCCCACGGCGAGCGTCGCCAACAGCATGGGCGCGCTGATTTGCATGGTGACGGTCATCGCCTGCTGGCCCAGGGCGGCAATCGTTTCGGGTGTCATTTCGAGCTTATTCGACGAAAAAACTGGCCGCTAGCGTCTCGACCACCAGCGCCCAGCCGTCCACCAGAACGAACAGCAACAGCTTGAAGGGCAGCGAAATGATCATGGGAGACAGCATCATCATACCCATCGACATCAAAATGGTGGCCACCACCAGATCGATGATCAGAAACGGCAAAAACAAAAGAAAGCCCATTTGAAAGGCCGTCTTCAGCTCGCTCGTCATGAAGGCCGGCACGAGCAAGGAAAACGGCGTTTCCTCGGGACTGGCGATGTCCTGCTTGCCGGAAATTCGCGCGAAGACCTCCAAATCCGTTTCCCGCGTCTGCCTGAGCATGAACTGCCGGAACGGAACGGCGGCACGCTGAAGGGCCGCGCCGGGCGCAAGCTCTTCTTTCATGTAAGGCTGCAAGGCCTGTTCGTTCACCTGCTCGAAGACCGGCAGCATGGTGAACAAGGTCAGAAATAGCGAAATGCCGAGCAACACCTGATTATTGGGCGTTTGCCCGGCGCCCAGGGCCTGCCGCAATATGGCCAGGACGATCATGATGCGGGTAAACGAGGTCATGCTGAGCAACAGCGTAGGCAGTACGGTCAGCGCGGTCATCAGCGCCAGCACCTGTATCGTTACCGTATAGGTCTGGCCGCCCTGGCCGTTGGCGGCCATGGTGAAAGCCTCGATGCCCGGAGCGCCTTGAGCGGAAGGGATCACCAGCCCAGAAAGGGCCGCAATCATCCCGAGAGACGTTACGGCGAAGCGCAGCCGGCGGTTCATGACCGCCGCCCCATCAACTCGTGCAAACGCTCGGCGAATGAGCCATTTGCCTCGGCTGCCGGCGCTCCGGTCTCGACCGGAATGATTTCCGAATTTTCCAGCACGCACAGGGTCTCGACCCGTCCGGGCGCCACCCCCAGCACCAATTGTTTCCCCCCCGCCTGCAGCAACACGGCTCTTTCCCGCGATCCCAGCGACACGGCGGCCAATACGCGAAAGCTTCCGGGCGCGAGCCGCGAGAACGTGCCGAATCGCCGCAGCAGCCAAGCCAGCGCGAGAATAACCGCCAGTACCGCCACCAATCCGGCCAGACTCTTCGCCATATCCACCGAAGGCAAAGCCTTGGGCACGGCTGGGGCGGTCTCGGCCAACAGCGCCGGCGACAGCAGCAACGATACCGCGGTAAAGAAACGCGCCGTCATTTCAGCTTTCTCACCCGTTCCGCGGGACTGATTACATCGGTGAGGCGGATACCGAACTTGTCGTTGACCACCACCACCTCGCCGTGGGCGATCAAGGTGCCATTCACCAGCACATCCATGGGTTCGCCCGCCAGCCGGTCCAATTCGACGACCGAGCCCTGCGTCAACTGCAACAGATTGCGGATGTTGATCTTGGTGTGCCCTATTTCCATCGCTATGGTCACCGGGACGTCCAGCAGCACATCCAGATTGATGTCCTCCGTCCTCGCCGCGCCATTCGCAGGAGAGGTTTTCGCAAGGTCCTCGAAAGTCGCGGGTTCCGGTCTCGGAGCCGCCGGCTGGGAAGGGGGCTCCGCCATTTTTTTGGCGACCTCTTGCTGCTCCAGCAGGGCCGCCGCCCAGTCGTCGGCGAAATCGTCGGACTCGCCGGCCGGCTCTCCTCCGTCGACCGGCACCTCGAATTCTTCTTCATTCATGTCATTCAACTCCGCTTCCCAATACCCCGATTAAGCGCTCTTTGTCGCCGCTGGTGCGGCTGATCTTCTCCAGAATCTGCACGGCATAATTGCCCCTTGATACCCCGATCTTGCCCCGGAACACGGGCACGTCGTCCACAACGACCGAAATCATCTCCGGCATTTCGATCGGAATGACGTCTCCCGCCTTTAGCCGCAGCATGTCCTCCAGGGACAAGGTTTTTTCGACCAGGGTGCTGTGCAATTCAATTTCGGCGTCCAGGATTTCCGCTTGCAGTGCCGTACGCCAGCGGTCGTCCGAATCGTCGCTTCTATCCCCTTGGATGCCTGCATCCAGAAGTTCCCGGATCGGCTCGATCATGGAATACGGCAGGGTGACGTGCAGGTCGCCTCCGCCGCCCTCCAGTTCGATATGTATGGTCGAGATCACAACAACCTCGGCGGGGCTCACGATGTTGGCGAACTGCGGGTTCACTTCCGAACCCAGATATTCGAACTCGATCGGCATGACCGGCGCCCAGGCTTCCTTCATATCCTTGAAAATCAATTCGAGCAGGATGCGGATGATCCGCATCTCGGTCGGCGTGAATTCGCGTCCCTCGATCTTGTTGTAGAACTGGCCGCTGCCGCCAAAAAAATTGTCCACGACCGTGAACACCAGAGTCGGCTCCATGACCATCAATCCCCGCCCCCGCAAAGGGCTGAGCCTGACCACGTTGAGATTGGTGGGCACGAAGAGGCTGTGCACGTACTCCGAGAATTTCAGAATCTGGACGCCCGAAACCGAAATCTCCGCGGAACGCCGCAGCAAATTGAATAGGCTGATGCGGAAATGACGGACGAAGCGGTCGTTGATCATTTCCAGCGTGGGCATCCGCCCGCGCACGATGCGGTCTTGACTGGTGAAGTCGTAAGCCCGTGCCTCGCCGCTTCGAAAGTCGAGCTCCGATTCGGTGTTGATGTCTCCGTCGTCGACGCCGTGCAGAAGAGCGTCGATTTCTTCCTGAGTTAAGAGATCATGAACGGCCATGGCTATTGCATGATGAAACCGGTGAAAAAGACCTCTTCGGCGCCTTCTTTCTTGCCCGTTTGCTTCGATACTATCGCGTTGATTTCCTCGAGCAGCTTGCCCCGAAGCGCATCCTTGCCTTCGATCGTCTTCAGTGTCGCGGGATCCTGGCCGCTCAACAGCAAAAGCACGTTGTTGCGGATCATCGGAGTATGTTTTTTGATGGCGTCGACGACCGTTTGATTTTTGGAGGCCACGCTAAGGCTGATCTGAAGCAGGCGCGCGTCCGGATTGCTCTTGAAATTGACGACGAATGCCGGGTCCAGTACGTGGTAGATCATGGGCAGAGCGTCCGCTTCATCGCCATGCGACTCCGCGACGGCCTCCGCCTGCTGCGGCGGAAAGATCCCCAAAAAATAAAGCGCCGCGAATACGGCAACGAGCGTCCCCAGCACAGCCCCCAGGACGATGAAAATAATACTCTTGGATGACTTTTTCTTTTCTTCGCCCAAATCCAGCTTATCTTGTTGCGCCATCGTGGTTTCCCGGAGTTTTTCGCTATCAGCAGCAACAATAATGCCCACGAAAAAAGCTTAGCATCGACAAGGCATTAGCAGGACCTGAACGTTTTTCGTCACGGCACTGAAGGGTAAAGTTTAGCGTCGCGCCAAAATTCAGACGCTTGGAAACCGAAGGGAAATAATTGCTCAAGGCTCAAAGGACGAGGTCAAACCCGACAAGCATTACTGCCGGTTTGAAAAAGAGCGGGGCTGCGGCAATAGAACAGGTATTTAGATACAGAGGACTAAAAAGGGATCGGCATAATCCGTATCAACCGGCTAAGCCGATCCCTCAAGCACTATGGAATCGAGATTGACGATCCGGTCCAGCGTTAATTTAAAAGCGTTCCGGTAATACTGGTGAATACATTTTGGCCGGTACACGCATCGATTGTACCCATTACGGTAAGAGTTCCGCCGGTAACGCCGCTGAATAGTCCAGTATTCCCGGGAGCATCGATAATAGGCCCTACTGTCAGTCGAGGCGCCTTGACATACATGATTTCCGTGACCTCCCATTTACAGGGATATGCTTCCACTACCGGCGAGAAACTAACCGGCGTATCTCCGTCCGTGCTCAGCCGGGACAGTTCTGAGTTCAATGAGTCGGTGGTACATGTGATGACATGACGAAGATGGCTGGGGGCCACGAGAGGCTGGCCTGTCGGAAGCGATACCCCCGGAACGACCTGCAGGTCATATCCTTTTCCCAAAACAGCACATGTCAGCGTCGTTTTACCTTCCAGTTTTACAACCATTTCTCCAAGCTGGGTATCGCCCTCGAGTACAATCGGCTGCTGGTTCACGTCCACTATAGCCGGCCAATTGATATCGTCACCTCCCAAATCGCCGTAATAAATCGAGGCTTCCATAACCGTTTGAGTGCGCCCCCCCCCTGATTTAATCACCATATCCGCAGAAGCGGAGGCCGAAACAATCATCCCAACAGTTACGCAAGCGGTAATTACAGAAGCTTTTTTAAACATTTTTTTCCTTGTAATTGATGGACAAACAAAAGCGCGACTGAACCCCGAAGATCGTGTTGTTCCCCCGCCACATCAAGATAGCAGCTTACTTCGACCTCAGCCATAACAAAGACTTACCGAAACGGACTAAGTGTCCTTCGATCAATCATCGACATCCGGCCCCCGGGACCGGAATACATTGTCAAAGGATCATCATACAAGGCAGAATTGGGCGGACGAAGAAAATCAAGTCACCGGGAACAAAGCCTGAAGAAAAAAGAAATCCCGGTTAACAAACCCGCAACATCATCCACTCAAGAGGAAGGCCATATGGATAGCAAGATTCATCACCGTGTCGTCGTTGTCGGCGGTGGCGCTGCCGGACTCGGCATCGCAGCCCGTCTGCTGCATGCCGGGGTAACGGATGTCGCAGTCATCGAGCCGTCCGACAAACATTATTACCAACCTTTCTGGACATTCGTCGGAGGCGGAGTCGTCAATCGCGAGCAGTCGGTTAAACCGATGGCCGATTTGATTCCCACAGGCGCCACCTGGATTCGCGACGCCGCCGCGGAGTTCGATCCTGCCAATAATTCGCTGAAAACCCAGGGCGGCAAGGAGGTCGGCTACGACTATCTGGTCGTCTGTCCGGGGCTCCAGATCGACTGGGACAAGATCCCGGGAGTAAAGGAAGCGGTGGGCAAGGACGGAGTTTGCAGCAATTACAGCTACGACACCGTCAACAGCACCTGGGAAAACATCCGGAACTTCAAGGGCGGCAATGCCGTGTTCACGTTCCCGCCGCCGCCCATCAAATGCGCCGGAGCGCCGCAGAAAATCATGTATTTGGCCGAGGATTATTTCCGCAAGCACGGGATTCGCGACAAATCCCGCGTCGTCTATTACTGCGCCACGCCCACCATCTTCACCGCGCCCAAATACGCCGCCGCTCTCATGGAACAGGTGGTGAAACCGCGCAATATCGAGGTCCATTTCAAGCACAACCTGGTGGAACTGCGCCCCACTGCCAAGGAGGCGGTATTCAAAAACCTGGACACCGGAGAAAGCGTCGTTCAGCCCTACGACATGATTCACGTGGTGCCGCCCATGAGCGCTCCGGATTTCATCAAGAAAAGCCCGCTCGCAAACGAAGCCGGATGGGTGGACGTGAACAAGGACACCGCGCAGCACGTCCGCTATCCCAACGTGTTCAGCCTGGGCGATGCGAGCAGTCTGCCCACGTCCAAGACGGCGGCCGCGATCCGGGCGCAAAGTCCGGTTTTGATCGCGAATCTCCTGTCGGTCATGAACAGCGGACAGCCGGTGGCCAAATACGACGGCTACACATCGTGCCCGCTGATCACCGCTTACGGCAAATTGATCCTGGCCGAATTCGACTACGACCTGAAGCCCAAGGAAACCTTCCCCTTCGACCAGGGCAAGGAGCGCTACAGCATGTATCTCTTAAAACGGTACATCATTCCGGTGATTTACTGGCAGGGCCTGCTCAAAGGCTATAAATGGCCTCACCTAGGCAAGGCGTAAACCGGTGCCTCGCGCCGTAGGAAGGGCAAAGTCCGTAGGCTGGGATAAAGTTTTGCGGAATCCCAGCTTGATCCAGTATCTGCGGTCCTGAAAATGCTGGGTCTCGTTCCTCGACCCAGCCTACCGTGCTAATCGGTAAACCGGGCGAAAGGCCTGCTCGACAATGCTTCCAGCAGGCCTTTTTTCTGCCATGCAGAGCCTTGATCGAATGACAACAAGACCAAACTGACCACCCTGTGCTCCGCCTTTACCAATCCGACAAGCTGGAATTTCTTGCCGAACTGTTGACGGCGGACAGCACATCACCGATCTCCCCTTTCGAGCCGGAAATCATCATCGTTCAAAGCCAAGGCATGGGACGCTGGCTGTCCCTGCGCCTTGCGGAACAGCTCGGCATCTGCGCGAACGTCCGCTTTCTGCTGCCGGCCTCGTTCGTCTGGGACCTACTCCGGCAATTCTTCGGCGAACTCCCGAGACGCTCGGCGTTCTCCTGCGAGGTGCTCACCTTCCGCATCTTCGACTGGCTGGGACGATCCGCAAATTTGGAACGCACTCCGCGCCTTTTCGGGTATCTGCTAAACGGCGATGAGCTTCGCCGGTTCCAACTGGCCAAACGGATCGCCGACCTGTTCGACCAATACCTGATCTACCGGGCGGACTGGATCGAGGCCTGGGAATGCGGCGAAACGCTCGGTTTGGGCGGCGACGAGGAGTGGCAAGCCCTATTGTGGCGCGACCTGAGTTCGGGGGAAGCCGCACCCCACCGCGCGCGCTTCATGAATGAGCTGCTGTCGGCGCTCGAATCCGACTCGGCAACCGACCGGCTACCCGGGCACATCAATGTATTCGGTATCTCGTCGTTGCCACCGGCCTTTCTGGATGTGCTGAATGCACTCACCAAGCATACCGAAATCAATCTGTACGCGATCAATCCCTGCCGCGAGTACTGGGGCGAAATCCGGGACGACCGGGAAATCGGCCGCGTGGCCGGAGAACGCCCGCCTGAGGATTTGTACCTCGAAGTGGGGCATCCTTTGCTGGCATCGCTCGGGAAACAAGGCCGCGAATTTTTCGATCATCTGGCCGAACATTCGGAGCTGTACAGTCTGTTCCAGGCCGAACCGCCGCGCGATTCGATGCTGCACATTCTCCAGGCCGACATTGTGGAACTGGTCGACCGCCGTGTCGCCGGACGATTGCCCGTACAACCCGACGACCGCTCGCTGCAAGTCCATGCCTGCCACAGCCCGATGCGCGAAGTCGAAGTCCTGCACGATCAGCTTCTGGCGCTGTTCGACCTGAATCCGGAATTGAAGCCGGGCGACGTGGCCGTGCTGACGCCCGATATCGAGCGGTACACGCCTTATATCGAAGCGGTATTCGCCGAGAGCCGCGACACCCCGATGATCCCTTTCAGCATCGCCGACCGCGGTTTGGCGCACGAACAGCCGCTGCTGGATACTTTTCTCGCCCTGCTCGATCTGCCCGAAAGCCGGTTTGCGGCGGACACGACGCTTGGCTTTCTGGAACAACCCGCCATTCAGCGCCGTTTCAGGCTATGCGAAGACGACCTCCCCGTGATCCACCACTGGGCGCGGTCGGTCGGCACCCGCTGGGGACGGGACGGTGCCCACAAAACCGAATACCGGCTGCCGAACATTCCGCGCCACACCTGGCGTGACGGGTTGCAGCGCTTGATGCTGGGGTATGCCCTGCCGCAGGAACTGGCCGGCGACGGCCTTCCTTTATTCGCCAAGACCCTGCCTTACGACGACATCGAAGGCAGCCGGGTTTTGATTCTGGAGCGGTTCGCGGAATACCTGGAAACCCTGTTCGAATGGGCGGACCGGCTCAAAGCGAAGTTGCCGCTGACGGAGTGGGTCGAGCGATTGAATGCGCTCATCGATCAGCTGTTCGATCCGCGGAACGAGGATGAATCGGTCCTGCTTCAACTGCGCGGTACGCTCGATCTGTTGCGGGAACTCTCGGGGCAAGCCGTCTTCCGCGAGCCGGTCGGGATACGGGTCGTCAAGCGCTGGCTCGCCGACCGCTTTTGCCAGCCCTCGGGCGCCGGCGGGTTTCTGACGGGCGCGGTCACCTTCTGCGCCATGGTGCCGATGCGCAGTCTGCCGTTCAAGGTCATCGCCGTGCTCGGCCTGAACCACGACAGCTTTCCGCGCCAGCGGCATCCCCCCGATTTCGACCTGATGGCGAAGCATCCCCGCCGGGGAGACCGCTCCCGCCGGCTGGACGACCGTTATCTCTTCCTGGAAACGCTGCTGTCGGCCCGCGAAGTCCTTTATCTCAGCTATGTGGGCCGGAGCATCCGCGACAACGGCGAGCTGCCGCCCTCCCCTTTGGTTTCCGAACTCATCGACGTGGTGAAACAAAGCTGCGAGCTGGCCGAGGGTGATATCGAGACCCACCTCGTTACCGAGCATCCTTTGCAGCCGTTCGATCCCGGCTATTTCAAGGACGATCCCCGGTTGCCGGGCTTTTCATCGGCCTGGCTAGTCGCGGCCCGCCTGATCGGACGGGGTGAGAAGCAGCCCGCGCCGTTGTTCGCCGGTACCCTTCCGGAACCGGAGGATGAATGGCGCACGGTCGATCCGGAGAGCCTCGCCTATTTTTTCGGCAATCCGGCCCGTTATTTGTTGCGGCGGCGGCTGAACCTGATCTTGGGGGGTGCAAATGCGGAGTTCGAAATCCGCGAACCTTTTGCGCTGGACTACCGGACGAGAAACCAGGTCCGACAGAACCTGCTGCATGCCTTGGCGCATGATCGAAAGCCGCAGATCGCGCTGCAGTTGGCCGACGCTCAAGGCCTGTTGCCTCATGGCCAATTCGGCGAGGCGCTGCACGGCAAGGAACAACGGCTGGTCGAAAGCTTCGCCGTCAAACTGCTCCCGGATCTCGTCAAACCGCGCTTCGAGCCGCTGCCGGTGGATTTCGAGGCAAACGGCCTGCGCCTGCTCGGCTCCCTCGCAGAAGTCGGCCCGAGCGGCCTGACCGACTACAGCTTCGAAGAACCCAATCCGCGCCAGCTCTTTGAGCTCTGGCTGAGACACCTGATGCTATGCCTGATCGCCCCTGAAGGCGTGACACCAGAATCCGCGCTGCACACGCCCAAGCAAACCCTCAAATTCCAAGCGGTCGACAATCCCGAAAACGAGCTCGCGAAACTGTTGCACGCATATTGGCAAGGATTGTCCGCCCCGCTGCCGTTCTTCCCGAAAACGAGCCATGGCTACGCCCGCTGCCGGCACGATCCGCCGGCCAAGCTCGGCGGCGATCCGGAAACTATCCAGCTCAATGCACTGAAACAGGCCCGAAGCTTTTGGGAAGGCTCCGAATTCCAGCCCGGCGAAAGCATGAATCCCTATTATCAAACGGTCTACCGGGGCAGCGATCCGCTGGACGAAAGCTTCGAGGCACTGGCCGTCGATTTCATCAGCCCGATGTTGGCCTCGATGACGAAAGAGGTATCTCGATGATTTTGGACGAAGGTCGTAGATACGTAAGCGCTCTTTTAACGACGCCCTTGAGCTTGGCGAGACGAGGTTGTAGTCGATCGGGTCAGGTAGCCGCAACGGGCTGGGTGAGATGCCAGGGCAGGAGTTTCTCGAACTCGTCGACCGTTGTTG
>Ga0196971_1000074_pt1 | contig 94164 bp, 64 predicted proteins | sample S1v_1013CmetaG_FD_148660 | JGI IMG/M metagenome (GOLD analysis project Ga0196971, IMG submission 148660) | Soil microbial communities from Anza Borrego desert, Southern California, United States - S1+v_10-13C | ecosystem: Environmental > Terrestrial > Soil > Desert | place: USA: California...
ATCTCCTTTACTATTTTTTGTTTAAAAGCAGAACTGTACCTGTTAAGCATTCTTCCCCTCAGCATTTTGTTCTCCGAAAATTAAGTTTTTAGTATTTCTTGTGTAAACTTAATTCCGGACAAGACACTTACTACGTTCTCCCTACTCCCTACTCTGTACTCCCTACTGAATTTACCTCCGCTCGAGGGCAGGTTCACCTTCTGGTTCTTCATCACGGATTTTGTTATACAAGAGATTATCAAGCGAAAACTTACCCGCGCCGGCAGACAGTATTGTCACAGATACAGTAAGGTAAAGCAGCGCCATTTCCTTACCGCTGAACGGATCAGCTGCGTGCGCGAATATGACTGCAGTTGACATGTTGATTATCAATGTGATGGCTGCGAATCTTGTTAGAAATCCGAATATCAGTAGTATGGAACAAAATACCTCAGCGAATACCGAGAGTCCTAATGATGCAGCGGGTCCCATTCCAAAGGGATCGGCAAATTGGATTGGATCATTGCCAAACAGCGTTACCAGCTTGCCCCAGCCGTGTGTAAGCATCATCACGCCTATGGCAATACGCAGGAATAGAAGTGCATAGTTGATGTTTTCCTGGTGTATACCGGGATTAAATAGTTTTTTCATTATTGTTCTTTCTTTAGTTTCTTTATTCAAAAATAAAGATACAGGGGCAGCAAAACATTGATGTATGATAAGAAAATATCCGACATCATTTCATCATTGAGAAGCAGGGTAAAAAGAAAAACCTCCGGGGTTGAAGAAAACCCCGGAGGTTATTTGTATTGCGTAGTGTGGACGTTGACCTCCAAGGCGAAGGGTGGGTGCGTTCCGATTTCGCGGCATGAGGCGTTACGAAGTCATCATTGAGAAGCAGGGTAAAAAGAAAAACCTCCGGGGTTGAAGAAAACCCCGGAGGTTATTTGTATTGCGTAGTGTGGATGTTGACCTCCCAGGCGAAGGGTGGGTGCGTTCTGATTTCGCGGCATGAGGCGTTACGAAGTCATCATTGAGAAGCAGGGTAAAAAGAAAAACCTCCGGGGTTGAAGAAAACCCCGGAGGTTATTTGTATTGCGTAGTGTGGACGTTGACCTCCAAGGTTTTCTTTAACCTTGGAGGTCTGGCTGGATGTATGTAGGAAACGCACCATAAAATGTGATATTGCGAAGGGTGGGTGCGTTCCGATTTCGCGGCATGAGGCGTTACGAAGTCATCATTGAGAAGCAGGGTAAAAAGAAAAACCTCCGGGGTTGAAGAAAACCCCGGAGGTTATTTGTATTGCGTAGTGTGGACGTTGACCTCCAAGGTTTTCTTTAACCTTGGAGGTCTGGCTGGATGTATGTAGGAAACGCACCATAAAATGTGATATTGCGAAGGGTGGGTGCGTTCCGATTTCGCGGCATGAGGCGTTACGAAGTCATCATTGAGAAGCAGGGTAAAAAGAAAAACCTCCGGGGTTGAAGAAAACCCCGGAGGTTATTTGTATTGCGTAGTGTGGACGTTGACCTCCAAGGTTTTCTTTAACCTTGGAGGTCTGGCTGGATGTATGTAGGAAACGCACCATAAAATGTGATATTGCGAAGGGTGGGTGCGTTCCGATTTCGCGGCATGAGGCGTTACAAAGTCATCATTGAGAAGCAGGGTAAAAAGAAAAACCTCCGGGGTTGAAGAAAACCCCGGAGGTTATTTGTATGCGTAGTGTGGACGTTGACCTCCAAGGTTTTCTTTAACCTTGGAGGTCTGGCTGATTGAGTTACCAATCTTCCGAGTTTCCGAGCTTCCTTGCTTTGGAGATGGGAAGGTGCCGGGAACGCGCCTGCCTAAGCAAAGACAAGATTTGTTGTGGCGCGTTCCTCCTACTTCAGCAGAATGAACTTCTTTGATTCATTGTATATGCCGGATTTTATCTGATATAAATATACTCCGGACGTTAAAGCTGCGGCGTCGAATGAAATTTCATGCACGCCCGCGTGCTTTATTTCATTTAGTATTGTGCTTACTTTTCTTCCCAGCATATCATAAATAATAATTTCAACCTGGTTCTGTTCAGGCAATGAATATTTTATTTTTGTAACGGCGTTAAATGGATTTGGATAATTCTGCGATAATGAATATCCCGATAATTCATCAACTTGCTGCACGGATACCGGAACCGATCTGATCTTTATTGCATCGTAAAAGGATAATCCCTTCTCGGGGAAAGATTTCCAACTTCATAATTCGGAGGAAAAGAAGCCCAATGGAACACGGATCTCACGGATTAAGCGGATCAACGCGGATCAGAACAAATCAATTATAAATAGGAAATTATAAATTATAAATTACGGCTCATCAATATTCAATAGTCTATACTCAATAATCAATAATCAATAATCAATTTAAACGGATGCCCTGCGGGCACACGGATAGGATGTCAGAAGTCGGAAGAAATAGGCGATAGAACACAGGTTCGGAGGACGGGAAGCCCAATAGGACACGGATCTCACGGATGAAGCGGATCAAGGTCTTTAATGGGACAAATAATTTATAGCAATTAAAGATATGCCCTTGCTCCGGAGATTATGCACGCAATTCTCTTAACTACATTCTACCTACTAAATACTACATACTCCTTCTCCCTACTCCATACTGCTACTCATTACTGCTTCCTAATTACTCCACGTACTCCACTTCCATATCATAATCCCATTTGTTGAAGTATAAATTTCCGCCGCGCCATTCGAGTTCGCCGCGCTGGAAATCAACGGTTTCGCTCCTCGGATAAATCTTCGCGGGATATAAGGGCTGAGTATAATCATCATTAACAATAAGACGATAGGAATCCATTCCGCCTAAGTAATAGTATTTTATTTTTTGGTTATCGGACTGCTGTATTCCAAAGGACTGATCCACCGGAACCCAGCCGTATCCCTCAAAATATGCTTCGGCCCAGTCGTGCAGGTTTACTTCAACTGGATGAAGCATCCATCCGCTCTGCCATCTTGCGGGAATTCCATTGTAACGGGCAAGTGTCATGAACAACAGAGTTTTAATACCGCAGTCGCCATGTTTGTTTTGAAGTGAATAAGCAGGAATGCATTGTAGTGTTGAGTATTCGCGCGCGCCTGCCCAGGGAATGTTATCATTTATCCATTCATATATCAAACGTGCTTTCAGATAAGGATTTTTTTCGCTGCCGACGATCTTATCAGATAACTGCTTTATTTCACTGGTGAAAACAATATGCGGCGCACGCTCTGCAGTGAAGGTTTTATATTCCTCAGATGCAGCATTATATTCTTTTATTTTTGCGGGTTCCACATTGAACCATTCGGAATAAGCTGTGTAACCAAGTTCAATCTTAAATTCCGCTTTCTGATCCTTTACAGCAGTTTTCTCCATGTAGACGGTGCGTTGAAGGTTTTCATTATCAGCAATGAGGTATTTTCCATTTGCTGAAATGAGCTTCACATCAGTCTGCCTCCTGTTCCCTTCTCTTGGATACGGAAGCCAGCATCGGATTATTTCTCCTTCAGGTACTGCATTGGCGTCAACAGAAATTGTGTATGTGAGTTTATATTTAACAGGATTAACAAGAGTACTGTTTTCTGTCTCAGAGTTTTTAATTACTTCAGGAAGGTCTTTAAGCAGGAATTCGTCTAGGTTATCTTTAACTGCGCCCGTAATCTCACGCTTTCTTTCTTTAGCTTTTTTGTTTATGAGGAAAAGATTGGAGGCAGATCTTGAGAAGTATTTTTTCTCGCCGTCAATTATCATGTGTTCAAGGGAGTTGTCCTTTTCCCATTCTGCCAAGAGCTGATCGTTTACTTCAGGATAGAATTTTTTTATATAAGGGAGAATGTCATCACGTGTCTTATTGAAATCAAGTCTGATACGGTCCATGCGGTCTTTTTCGAAATTGAGATCATAGCGGTCCGTAGGTGTGAGCTGATTATTTATAATGATTGAGTCGATCATTTTGGCGGCCCTGGTAAAGTTTCCTTTCATTATTTCCTGTTGATAGGATTGTGCGTTAAGGGTAATGAAGGAAAGCAGCAGGAAAAAAATTGTTTTCATTTCACGCTCGCAGATTATTAATATATTTTGCATTCAAAAACCTTCTGAAGTTTCAGAACCATGTTTTCGGAAAAACCTCCGAGGTTAAGGAAAACCTCGGAGGTTGAGCAAAGCCGAGTTTTCAGAAAAAGCTCCGGGGTTAAGAAAATCAGAGCTTTAAGGAAAACCTGGGAGGTTAAAGAGAGCCTCGATGCCTTTACCGGGACTTCACGATTAATTCTACAAACTCACGGAATGCACCTTCCCCGCCAGACTTGCTGCAAATGTAATCAACGCTGTCAAGGACTTCCTTCACGGCATCGGCAGGTGCGGCCGTGAGTCCTACACATCTGATTACTTCGAGGTCATTTATGTCATCACCAATAAATGCAATTTCATCTAACTTCAGATTTCTTAATGTACAAATTTCGTCAAGCACCTGCCTTTTATTCTGCGCGTCATTATACAGCAGTTCAATTTTCAGGCGCTGTCCCCGTACCATGCCGATGTCGCTTACATCCCCGCTCACGATGGCTGTTTCAATTCCATGTTCACGCAGTATAACAACGCCCATACCGTCCTTCACCTGAAAGCGTTTCATTTTTAATCCGTCGGATGTGTAATATAATCCGCCGTCAGTCCATACGCCGTCTATATCAGTAATTACAAGTTTTATGTTCGCGAGTGCAGAAGTGTTCAGTTTTCCCATTTGGTACATTTTCTCCGTAAAGTTTTGGTTAAAATAATTAAGCGGGTGGATTTCTCCAAAAGGTTTTTTTGACCGGAGATTTTACCACAGATTCCCGTATGATTAAGAAGGATTAACACATTTTCGGAGACACTCTAAAATGGGGGGTTTTCTGAAAGACCTCCGAGGTTCAGAAAAACCTCGGAGGTCAAAAAAAAAGCCTGCCGTAATGGCAGGCTTTCATTGTTAACATCGATAAATGTTAATTGAAAATGTAACGGATTCCGAACTGTATGCTGAATACATCTGCGATCTCGGCATTGGTTTCAATGCTCTTTGAAAGCAGCTGTCCGCCAACGTTCTTCAGAGTATATGTCGATCTTCCTTCCGCATCAGCACCCTGTGAAACTAATGGCTGTGTATTGCCGCCGTAGAAACGGTCGCTTACACCCCAATTTTTGTTAATCAGGTTTGTGAAGTTAAGAAAATCTACTCTGAACTGTAATGTGTTTCTGCTGCCGATGAAATCAGCAAATACTTCCTGAATTAGACTTAAATCGGCTCTGAATGCCATTGGCAGGAATACTCCGCCGCGTTCAGCGTATTTACCTCTGTTTTCTTTCAGATAATCATCCTGCTGAATGTAAGCTTCCCATGCATCTGCCTGCTGAGCTGCTGTGTATGTACCGTTCTTATCTGTGTATTCTTTAAAGTTCATTTCTGATTTGTCTTTGTGTATATAGACAAGATCATTTGTTCCGCCGTCGCCGTTCATATCATTAGAGAATGTGTAACTGCCGTTAAGCGGTGAGAATCCATCCCAGAATAATGATATGCTTGTTGAGCCGAAATCAAAGTACTCTCTGCGGTATGATAAAGCAACAAATACTCTGTGTCCTGCTGATGCGGCTGAGAAACCTAATCCCGGATTGTTGGGATTTGTTGAATGGGGATTTGAGCTCCATGAGCCGTATGCTATTGAACCAGGATCAACAGTGTTCTTAGCAACACCATAGTTGTAACCGACTTTTCCGTAGAAACCATCGCTGAAAGGTCTTTCGATTGACGCGGAAATATTATATGAATAACCTTCGTCCTGGTTCTTCAGTACAATCGCGTTCTGGATCTTTTTGTTGATTGTAGTGCTGCTAACCTTTGAGTCCCATCTTGGACGATTATCAGCGCCCTTGAATTCTGAATTCGGTGCAGTAAGGTTTGCGTTGATGTAATAGAGACCATTAACATCACGGTTATATAAGAATTCAACTGTTCCAATCAGACCGAAAGGCAGCTTCTGATCAACTGCAACTGTGCTTCTCCATAACTGAGGGAATTTGAAATCAGGATCAGTGAAAGCAAGTTCATATTTGGAAGCAGGACTTCCGTTAACACTTGTTGGTTTATAATGATTAGGATCAGGATTGAAAGCTCTGTTTACCAAAGGCTTGTCTGTTGTGCTCTTTAATTCTTCAAAACCGGTAAGCACACCATTGTTGCCGATCTGATTTGAGATCCATACATAAGCGGGACGGCTGGTGAAAATACCTGTACCGCCGCGGAGCTGAGTAGTATGATCATCAAATATATCCAGGTTGAATCCAATTCTTGGTGAAATTAACGGATGAGGATCAGGCAGCTTACTCGTTGAATATTTTACTGTCTGTCCGTCTTCATCTCTGAAATTCATTGTATCAACTTCAGCATTCTTAAAACCTGTATCACCGAAGAAAGGTACATCAACTCTTAATCCGCCTGTTACTCTTAAGTTTTTAAGAACCTGCCATTCATCCTGTGCATATAATCCTGTATACCATACTTCAAGCGGCTGAACCGGTTTGGTCTGACCAGGAATATTTGTCCAGCGAACCTGGAATTTATTAAGTGGAACATCCGAAACTGTTCTGTTAGGATTAGCCAGGTAGCCTTCAGCATCTTTAAAGAAATCATCCAGCGTATTATAAACATAGACACTTTGTGAGCCGGGGAAGAATACGTTTTCTGATTCATATCTTTCTGCACTGATACCAAAGGTGAGGTAGTGATCAGTCATATAATAAGAAAAGTTATTCTGGAACTGTAAGCTCTTGTAGCGAAGCTCATTGTTCGGCGTAAACGGTTCAAAACCGAATGATGTATAAGTGGTTCCTTTACCGTCAAGAATGTCTACGAACGGGAACATTGATCCTCTTGAATCGCGGCTTTCGTCATTATATGTATAACCAACGATGAGGTTGTTAGACATATTATCGCCGAGAGTTGAATTCCATTCACCTACTAATGAACGGATGTTTTCAAGGATCTTATAATTTGAATTCTGGAAATTCAGAGCATCTGTTCTGCTTCTTCTGTTACCGTTACCCAAAGATGTTGAGTTAGATACCAATACATCTGTTTCTGAATCAAGATGAGTATAGCGTAAGCTGAATTTATTGCGCTGATCAAGATTATAATCCAATCTCATAAGGAATCTGAGAGCTGGAATTTCATGATCGTAACCCTGGTAAGGACCAGTTTCATATCCGAAATTGTTTTTAAGGAATGAACTAATTCTTTCAAGATCACTGGCGTTAACTCTGGTGATGTTTCCGCCGGGTGTTACTCCGCCCGGATTCGCTAAATATGTTGTTCCCGGCTGTGTTAGCTGATCTTTCTCAAAGCTGCCGAAGAAGAACAGTTTATTTTTAATGATCGGACCGCCAAGATTAAGACCGATCTGGTTGTATTTAAATTTACCGGGATCTACTTTTCTATCTTTTGCATCCTTTCCGACCAGACTTTCATTTCTTAACTGATAGTATACTGATCCGGAATATTCATTTGTACCGCTTTTTGTTACTGTGTTGATTCCGGCACCAACAAAGTTACCCTGGCGTACATCGAAAGGAGCAACGTTAACCTGAACCTGTTCAATAGCATCAAGTGAAACAGGAGCAACACCGGTTCTGTCGCCCGGCTGTCCGCCTAAACCAAATGAATTATTGAAGTAAGATCCGTCAATAGTAATATTATTTAACCTGTTATCCTGTCCGGCGAAGTAAAATCCGCCGAATTGAGTCTTTTTAGCCTGTGGGCTTAATCTGACAAAATCATCAATTCTTCTGGTAATTGTTGGTAATGCCTTAATTGATTCCAGACTTATAGATGTTGCGGCACCTGTTCTTTCAGGTGAGAAGATCGCGTCCTTCTGTCCCGTAATTGTAATTTCATCTAACTTGATGTTTTCATCATGTAAAACGAATTCAAGATTTCTTGCCACACCAAGAGCCAGGTGAATATCTTCGGTTGTCTTTTTCTGATAACCGACAAAAGTGACAGTCACTGTATAAGGACCGCCGACTCTCATACCGGGAAGTGAAAATCTTCCATCTTCTCTTGTGGTAGTACCATAAGTTGTACCTGAAGGTACATGTACTGCCATTACCGTAGCAGCAGGCAAAGGATTACCATCATTATCATGAACAGTTCCTGTAATCGAGGAAGTTGTAACCTGTGCAAGTACAATATTCGACGAAAAGAGAATGATCATAGAAAATAAAAGTAACCCGAACGGTAAGATTCTTTTCATTTGTTCTCCAATTTAGTTTGATAAGGTTTTTCTAACAATTGATTTTAGTAGTAGTGCTATTTTTTACATTTTCAGATTTAACATAATTAAATGAGCAGGTGTAGTACGAACTTAAGAACTTTTTGAAATGCTGCACGTAAATTAGAGTCAAAAAATCAAAAAGCAAAGCAAATAATTTTTTATTTTTGTAAAACACATGTGTGTTTTGATTATTTTTTTTCGCATATTAAACACCTTTTATGGAACTATGAAAAAGCTAAACCTTACCGTTTTCCTCCTGTTGTTTTTATTTTCGAATCAATTCCCTCAAGACCAGCCGTATGTACTTTTAATCTCCTTTGACGGATTCAGATGGGATTATTCAAAAAGGGGAATTACACCTAATCTGGATATTATTAAGCAGAACGGAGTATCCGCGCTTTCGCTCAGACCAGTATACCCTACGATTACTTTCCCTAATCACCTTTCAATTATTACCGGGCTGTATCCTGAAAATCATGGAATAATTCAGAATTATTTTACTGATCCTGTTACCGGAGATTCATATAAGATCTCAGATACATCGGCTGTAAGGAACAGCAAGTGGTATAAAGGAGAGGCTTTCTGGGAAACCGCCGGCAGGCAGGGCATCATTACTGCAAGTTACTTCTGGCCGGGAAGTGAAGTGAATGTGAAGCACAGGCGTCCCTATTATTATGAGAAATATGAACATATGAGAGATTACCGGAAAAGAATTGACGGGATTGTTGACTGGCTTAAACTGCCTTACGAAGTTCGTCCCCATTTTATAACATTATACTTCGATGCTACTGATACTCAGGGTCACCAGACGGGTCCCGATTCACCCGAAATAAATAAAACAATTGCGAGGCTGGATACCCTTATGGGAGTTCTTTTTTCTGAGCTTAAGAAAATCGGTATGTATGACAGCACGAACATTATCGTACTGTCTGATCATGGAATGGCTGAGGTAAGCAAGTCGCGTGTTGTTGAGATTGATAAGATTATTGGTGATAATAAGGATGTTCAGTGGAATGGACCGATCATGATGGTTAACGCGCACAAGGACAGCATTCCAGCTATCTACGAAAAATTAAAGTCGCATGAAGATCATTATAAAGTATACACGAAAGAGAATATTCCGGAGTATTTCCATTTTTCTGAGAACCATATGATCTACCCTATAATTCTTGCTGCCGAAAACCGGTGGTCGCTATCATATGGAAAATCATCATGGAATAGCCGGGGCGGAGCACATGGTTATGAAAAAGATGAAATGGATATGCATGCCACGTTTATGGCCATGGGTCCCAATTTCAGAATAGGATTTCATACCGGGACGTTATGGAATATAGATATATATCCCCTGCTGTGTAAATTATTTAACATTCACCCCCGCCAAAATATTGACGGCAGGCTCGACCGGATAGAGTTCATATTACGCTAATATTCAACCCTTTCAGGGTTGGGTCTCCTTTGTTGTACTTTCCCCGGGGTTGAGCCACAAGTGAAAACCCCTGGCTCAACCCCGGGCTGATATATATTAGCCTTTCAGGCTAAAAACAAATATGCAATCAGCAACAGCACGCATTGTCTGGACATTTGTGGAATTTGTGTCTGGCTCTCATTTTATTTGGGCATATTTTTCTTTATATATTGTTATACAATATTTTGATAAAAATTACTGCTGAATGAACGATTTCCTAAGAATCAAATACGAAAAATACACTCTGCCGAACGGACTCGAGGTCATTCTCTTCCCTGATCCCACTACTCCCCTTACCGCTGTTAATATCTGGTATAAAGTTGGCTCAGCAAATGAAAAACCCGGCAAAACCGGCTTTGCTCACCTCTTTGAACATATGATGTTCCAGGGCAGCAAAAATGTACCGAAGCAGATGCACTTCAAATATATCCAGGAAGCCGGTGGAAATCTGAATGGGTCAACAAGCTTCGACAGAACCAATTATTATCAAACCATTCCTCCTAACTACCTGGAACTTGTACTGTGGCTTGAATCGGACCGCATGGAATTTCTGCTTCCTGCATTAAACCAGGAGAAGCTGGACAACCAGATAGATGTAGTGAAGAATGAAAGACGTCAGAGATACGATAATGCTCCATACGGACTCGCCTGGCAGATCATTTATTCTAACCTTTATCAAAGGGAGCATCCTTACAGCTGGCCTATTATCGGGTATATGGAGGATATTTCCTGCATGACGCTTCAGGATGTTCGTTTTTTCTTTCAGACTTACTATATCCCTAACAATGCGTCTCTTGTTATCGGCGGGAATTTTGATATATCAGAGGCAAAGGATCTTGTTGAGAAATATTTCGGTACTATTGCACAGGGCAATATTTTATCAGACCTGTCACCGCAGCCGCTTCCTTTAACTGAACCGAAACTGCTTACCCATTTTGATAATGTACAATTGCCGAGAATTTATTTTACCTGGTTATCTGAACCGGCCTTTAAAGGCGATGATCATAGATTTGATGTTCTTGCAGACCTGCTTGGCGGATCAAAAAACTCGCGTCTTTATAAAAACCTGGTGTTTGAAAAGGAAATCGCGCAAAGTGTAACGGTCTTTCAGCATTCATCCAAACTAAGCGGAAACTTTTCAATTATTGTTACCATAAAACCCGGAGTTTCACCTGATCTTATAAAGGAGGAAGTCTTTAAAGAAATTTCAATCCTTAATAATGAAGGTGTGAGCGCGAATGAACTTCAGCGTGCGCGCAACAGCATTAAATCATCGTTTATTTATTCGATGCAGAATATCGGGAGTCTGGCCGACAGAATTAACGAGTATAATTTCTTCTTAAAGGAACCTGATTCTTTTTTGTTTGACCTTCAGAGATATCAATCCATTACAGAATCTGAAATTCAGAATATCTCAAAGAAATACTTATCGCAGCCTTATGTTGAGCTGCGCATCCTGCCTAAGGATAAGGAGAACCAGGATTGCTGAACAGAAGTATAAAACCTGAACCAAAGAATGAACTTAACTTTAAGTTACCCGAAGTAATAAAACTGAATCTGCAGAACGGGGTTGAATTATTACATATCCGAAAAAATAATCTTCCCATTGTTCATCTTAATCTTATAAGTTCTGCCGGAAGCAAGTTTGATCCAAATGAAAAGAAAGGACTCTCATTTCTTACCTCATCCCTTGCTGATGAAGGCGCGGGAGAATATGATTCACTTAAACTAAGCGAGGAGCTTGAATTCCTCGGCTCTTCTGTATCAATCTCTTCAGATTCCGATTCAATGTTTTATGGTATGTTATCACTTTCAGAGAACTTCGACAGAACGCTCGGGCTGTACCGGGACATTATAATTAGGCCGAGGTTTGAGGAAAAGGATTTTCTGAGAGAAAAAAAGAAAGCTGAACTCAGGGTACTGCAGTCGAAGGATAATCCTGGTTACCTTGCTTCAGTTATTTTTGAGAAACTAGTGTTCGGACAAATACCATACAGTCTGCCTGATATAGGAACAGAAGTAACTATTGGGCGCATACTTAACCGCGATGTTAAAATGTTTCATGAAACACTTATTACTCCCGATAATTCCGTTCTTATTGCCATAGGTAATATTGATCAGAACGTCCTGCTTGATAAGCTTAATGCTTCATTTTCTAACTGGAACCATTACCCTCCCCCGATATTTGAAATGTCTGTACCGGAATCGGCAAAAGCGGGAATCTATCTGGTGCATAAAAAAGATGCGGCTCAGACGGAATTAAGAATCGGACATTTGTCCTCAGGACGCACAAGCAGTGATTATTTTGCGAAAATGGTATTAAATAATGTTCTGGGAGGACAATTTTCAAGCAGGATAAATCTAAATCTTCGTGAAAATAAAGGATTTACATACGGTGCGCATTCCGCTTTTACTTATAACCAGAATGCGTCATATTTTATTGTATCCGCAGCTGTAAATATTCAGAATACAGCAGAATCTGTTTCTGAAATTTTCTATGAGCTTGACCGCATACGCAGGGATATAACTGACAAGGAACTGCGGCTCGCAAAGAGTTCAATAATAAGAAAATATCCTTCGCAGTTTGAAACATACGGACAAATTGCCCGTAACCTGATGAATAAAATAATATTCAGTCTGCCGGATAATTATTTTGATCAGTTTGCAGTGAACGTAAAAAACGTTGAACTGAATGATGTGGTAAAGGCTGCTGTAACAAATATTCTAACTGACAAGCTGATCACGCTGGCAGTTGGTGACAGAGATATTATTAAACCTCAGCTTGAAAAGCTTGGAATGGGAAATATTACCGAGCTGGATAGTGACGGCAATCAGATACAGTAGTTTATTGCGGAAGGGATAATAAACTTATACCCGCGTTTTCTCAGATTCTTAAACTCTCCGTATAACTGCATAAAATCTTTCGATGTGATCAGGAAAATATCGGAGCCCTGACTTCTTTTGATATGGCTGTGAAGATCATCGGGCAGACTGATATAGTCTTTTTCAGAAATCTGAGAGTATCGGCTAAGCGGTACATATTTTATTTTTCTGCGGATAAACATATTTTCCACCTGTATTGCCAGTTCTTTGTTAGAGAATTCATCTAACAGGAACAGTTTTGCTTCACTGAAAGATTTAATAATATTTCCCACTGATCCGTTCAGTCGTCCTTTAGAATAATTTTCATCCAGTCTGTATTTAACTTCAGGGATATCATCATGAAGTACGATAGCAAATTCGCGACCCGATTCCACAATTTGTTTCTTCAGTGATTCAGATCTTTGAGAAGGAGTTAGAAGAAGAGCGAATTTTTCAGGATAGGAGAGCAGTTCAGTAAGTTCATTATCACTCATATTTTCAATATCATTTATCATAAATCCATATACAGGTTTATTCCTGCTTATGGATGTATCCATAATAAAATCCGATTCAAGAAGAACAGCATTCTCAAAAAATATTCTGATGCTGCTTTCCTTATGAGCTTTCATTTCCCTTGACGAGAACCGCAGCGGCTGATTCAGCAGTTTTGAATTGAGTTCATTCAGAATAACAGGAACAGGCAGATCTTTAGGGACGCGTATGCGGTATTTATATGAAATAGAATCCTGCGATTTTTTTACAGGTATTCTTTTAAACCATTCAGGTTTAAGATCGAATTCAAGCAGTGTTTTTTCGAATTCATCATTCAGGGTTTTTACAGATACATTTCCGCCCGTGCTTGCCTTAGCAGGGGAAATTTTGCTTATAATAATATTTCCTACAAGCAGAAATACAGAAATACCCAGAAGAATTGATATGATCTTTTGCCGGTCCAGTGTAAGTATCCTTAACAATTATAATGTGAGGAATAAATATAAATATTCCGGGGATTATATGCCGAAGATTTATAGCTCGGAATTTTATAGCCCAGCGCTTTAAAAACGTGTGAAATTCCTTAGTGAATCTTTGTGTCTTTGAGTCTTTGTGGCAATGCTTTAGAAAATCGTATAAAAACAATAGCCACGAATGCCGGAGGCATGCCTATGGCAGACACAAGGGCACGAAGAAGCACAAAGAAACACAATATTCACACGGCCCCTAAAGCGCCGGCCTATTTATTTCTTAAACACGGGTGATCTTTTATTAAGGAATGCTGATGTGCCTTCTTTGAAATCTTCTGTGCCGCAGCATTCAGCAAACAATCTAGCTTCAGCTTCGAAGCCTTTATCGTGCGGCTGCACTACTGCTGCGTATACTGCTTCGATGGCAGAAGAAATTGCAAAGGATCCTTTGCTGTTAATCTTTTCTGCAATCTCCAGCGTTTTATTTATGAGTTCACCGGCAGGATAAATCTTACTGATGAGACCTATTTTCAGCGCCTCATCTGCTTTTATCATCTCGCCTGTTAATATGTATTCCAATGCCCTTCCGGAATTAATGAGGCGCGTTAATCTCTGTGTACCGCCGTAACCGGGAATTATTCCTAAATTTATTTCCGGCTGACCGAATACCGCATTCTCCGATGCTGTTCTGAAATGACACGCAACAGCCAGTTCACATCCCCCGCCTAAAGCATATCCGTTCACTGCTGCAATGACAGGTTTTCTGCACTGCTCTATTGCAGTAAATGTTTTTTGTCCGTTCATCGCGTACTCGAGTCCGGTTTCCTTTGTCATCCTGCTCAGTTCATTTATATCAGCACCGGCCGCGAAGGCTTTATCTCCTGTACCAGTTATGATGATTGAAGATACTTCGGAGTTATCCTGAAGTGAAACAATTGTATCGCGTAATTCTTTAAGTGTGAGGATATTGAGAGCATTCAATTTATATGCTCGGTTGATCTTTATAATTGCAGTGCGTCCCTTAAATTCCAGGTTAAGATTCTGGAGCTCCATCTGAACCCTCCTTTTTCAGAGTTTAATAAAAATCGGAATGCGTAATCTTACATCTGCAGAAAGATATTCATAATCGGGATAATAATTATATGTCCCGGCAAGTTCGATGAGGAACATCGAAAAACCTCCGCCGATATGAAAGCCCACCTTGGAGTTATCCTCAAGATAGTTATTTCTGCCGGAATCCATCTTGAACTGGTGCGACTTTTCAATGATGAGGTATGATCCGCCGGCTTCAATTATAGGAATCAGCAACACTATATTCTCTAATATTGGCGGAAAAAATAACCGGAATCCCGCATTTAGCGGAATTGCGTTTGTGGTAATGGAAGAGTATTGTGTCCTGCGGTAAAAATCTATTGAACCGGGATAATGCTCATAGCCTGCCTTTGCATACAGGAAGAGAGGAATAAATTCATTGTCGGTATATGAGATTTCAACATTAAATCCTATTCCCATAATCTGTGAGTTTGAAAAACTGCTGATAGGTATACGGGGACCAATGGCAATGGACATGAATAATCCTCTTGCCTTTCCCGGATCCATGAACTGGGAATATCCGTTGATATAAAAGATCAACAAAAGAACCAGTGTTTTTTTCATGATGCTGTGTTTTTTACCGCTTTATTATTATAAGCATTTATGAGAATATAAGCTAAAATTAAGATCATCTGAACGCCAAAATAAAAGAAGAAAATATAATCTTTCCATTCCTTACCCGGCACTAAAAATCCTTCCCAGCTGCTGTAGTATGTGCCCAGGAAAATGCTGACCATCTGTTCTGAATTGCTGCCGGAGAGAAGAAGAAACAGCCAGATTGTTAAAAAGCTCAGGGATGAGGATAAATATACATTCCTGATGTAGTATATGAACAGTGAAAATAATATGGATGCAGAGCCAAGCTGCAAAGCCGCAGTTAAATCAAATTTTTCTTTATCTAATGGAATGAGGCGGTAAGTAAATAACAGAATAAATATGAGGAATGCGAGCAGGTACCCTGCTTTCTTATCTGCGGTAACCGCTGAAATAAATAAAGTAAATATCAGTATGTGAGGGAGATTCCAGATCAGGTAAACAGGAAGATCTATTATAGATGATAAACCAAGCTCATAATAATAATCAGGATCAGAAAGCTTTACGAGATCTGTAAAATATAATGCGGCATATAAAGCAGCAGCTGAAAGAATAATTACTACAAAGGGACTCCATTTAAATTGACCCGGATGCTTCATCAGGTAACCGGCTCTTTTCCTGTATTCTTTATTAACCAGAAACAAAAGCGGAATTGTAAGACTCAAATGAAATCTGAAACCAATAAGAGTTATATAAGGATCCAGCTCGTATATTCTGAATATAACTCCCGCGGCATTGACGAGCAGTATAATTGCAATAATTATTAACATATTCCTGTTATGGTTTTAGTAATTCTGTACCAACTCCATGCTCCCGTACCAGCTTACCGCCTTCTTCTCCCGTCTCATAAATTAGAAATCCGCCCAGCAGCGCAAGCACCGCGGCTAAGTACCTTAATTTACCCGCATAGAGTTTTTTAACAACCAGAAATATACGACCGAATAGTAATATTGCATAGTACCAAAGAGTATATGTTGCATAAGTTTCGTGCTCGGAGATAGTTCCGAATGGAATAATTGCTCCCTGTTCCTCCCATAATTCAGCAAGCTGCTCTGCCTGATTCCCGGTGAGCACTGCTGCAAGCGCGGATATAACTGCCAGTGCCAGTATAATAAGTGCTGCATTTGATAATTTACTTTTCGGAAAAACGGCAGATATAATTTCAAACAAAATATACGTTACAATGAGAGCTATTGGAAAGTGTACAACCTGAGGATGCAGTCCCGCTAAAAATTCCATTCTATACTCCGGTGATTATGTACAAATTGTTTAAATATCTTTCTTAGTAGTTATCTGGTAATATATAAAAAAGAATTTATACCTTGTTACCCGCAGAGCACACTTCCGCCGTTCACGTTAAGAATTTCTCCGGTTATATGGCGGGCAAGTTCAGATGCAAGGAACAGAGCGGGACCCGCGATATCGCGTGCTGATGCAATTCTTCCTACGGGAATTCCGGCACGGACAGATTCTTTATATTCTTTATCAGAGAATACCTCTTCGCACATATCTGTATCAACCCAACCGGGAGCTACTGAGTTGACAGTTATTCCATGCGGTCCCAGTTCTGTAGACAGAGATTTCGTGTATGATATAACAGCTCCTTTGGATGCTGCGTAATGTGAATGAAATGCCTCGCCCCGCTGGCCCGCCGTAGAAGTAATATTTATTATCCTGCCGAAATTATTTGCTTTCATACCCGGAACAACTGCTTTCGTTACAAGGAAAGTTCCTGTAAGATTTATTCTGATGGTTTCTTCCCAGTCACTCAGAGTCATTTCAGCATCACCAAATTTCCAGATACCTGCATTGTTAACGAGTATATCTATTCTTCCGAATTCATTTTTAATTACATTAACTATGTGCAAAATATCGATTTCAGATTCGAGATCCATTTTGTATGCGCGGACTCTGCTGTTGTTTTTCAATGAAGTAATGAGATTATCCGCAGCTGTTTTATTCGATTTATAGGTAAACGCAATATCAGCACCGGCTTCTGAGAACAGCTCAACGCAGGCCGCTCCAATACCCCTGGATCCGCCGGTTATAAGCGCAGTTTTACCATTTAATGAGATCATAAACCATCCGTTTTATATTTTACTTTGTATAAAAATAAACCTCTGGCAGGAACAGAACCTCCGGCCAGGGATTTATCCTTTGCTTTAATTATTTCCCCCAGAGAAATTTTATTTTCCTTTGCGATCTGAAGAATAGTTCCGACTGTAATTCTCACCATGCCGTGCAGAAACCTGTTTGCTTCAATAAGGAAAATCAGAAAATTACCTTTCCTGTACCAGTGGGCTTCGTGTACAGTACAGATCTTGCTTCGCTGGTCGGGATTGTTTTTTGACACGGAAGAATAATCAAACGTACCAATTAATTCTTTGCTGATTTTGTTCAGGAGAACTGCATCATAATGTTCATTACAGTGGTATGAATATTTATAGAAGAAGGGAGATTTATCTGTGGTAATAAAATACAGGTAACTTCTTTTAATGGCGTCGAACCGGGAATGAAATCCTTCATATGTTTCTTCCATGGTTTTAATAGATATACTTTGTGGAAGAATGGCATTGAGGGAATGAGTAAATCTATAGATATCGATTTGCTTTTCTGTTTTGAAGTTTGCCGTTTGTCCCAATGCATGAACCCCGGTATCCGTGCGTCCCGATCCGATCAGATTTACCTTTTCTCTGAGGAGTATTTCCAGAGCATCTGAAATAAGCTGCTGCACGGTAATATGATTCTTCTGGATCTGCCAGCCCGCAAAGTCCGTCCCATCATATTGTATCAATAATTTATAATTTCTCATTATCCCGGATTTTTATCAGGTTAATAATAAGAAAAAATTAAAACAAAATTGACGCAGATTTCGCAGATTTACACAAATTAGGAAATTTTGGCTGCGCCCTGCGTTTAATTGTTCTTCGACATTGTTGTAAGACAAAAGAGGAAAGAAGTCAGAACACAAATATAGACGCAGATTTCACAGATTTACGCAAATTAGGAGATTTTAGGAGCGCCCTGCGGGCTCCAATTAACACAGATTACTCAGAGATGCATTCGTATTGGTCAGAGATGCATTCGTATTCGCTACGATGGAGCTAATAAGCAACTAATAATTTATATTAGAAGCTGGTGGAGAAATTCACACGAATGCCTGGTGAATTCTGTACCTGCCCGAATTGTGTGGATATGTTAAATGATGTTTCTGATAAACCGCGGTTATAACGTTTTACGGCTAACGCTGCGTTTATGGCGCTGACAATTCTGTTGACTATCATTCCGCCTACAACAAAACGCACATTGTTATTAGCCCTCTCGCTTGCGAGCCACATATTTCTGTATTCCTTACGCTCATCCTGATTATCCCATTTCCAGAAATACTGCTCTGTGTTATACATAGCGTCCAATTCTCTGTTAAGCGCTTTGTCATTATTATATGTGTCAATATCTATATACTTGCCGATCTCGGCATAATAATCGTCATCTTTCTCAGCCGCATTTACACCTCCGTTTGATGCAGCAAAAGCCTGGTAATTATCTTTCTGCCAATCGCTGTAAATATTGAACCCTGCATAGAACCCCCATAATAAACCTTCAGCTGCCGTGAAATATCTTCCGCTGCTGTAATTACCTGCATATAGTTCTCCCATCCCCGGCAGAAGCAATGAATATAATACAGCTCTGAATCCGGATTTCTTTTCTGAGGTATAATCCTGCGGCATAAAAGCGGCCGAATTACTAACGTCATTTTTTAACTGGTTCTTCAAAGAATTGAGATCATTTGATGTCTGCGCGGAGACAATTATACTGGTAAGTATTACAAATAGAACAACAGCTTTTTTCATATTCAGGAGTTTTGTTTTATAATAGTTGTAATTTTATGCTAATAATTTGAATTATTCAAGGCAATTGCACTGGAAATTCTCCTTTGCACATTTCTTGTCCCGTTGAGATGATTTTAACATCAGATATTTTGTTTATCCGCTCCCCGTCAAAATTCATTTCGACTTTTACATAATTGGATGCAAACCCGTGCATATGGCCGTGATGATTCTGATGCTCGAATAATACACCTGATGACTTATTCAGCATTGAAGAATAAAATTCATTCCTTTTCTTCACACTTAAAATCCGCAGCATATTATTTCTTCTTTTTCTTTCCTGGTGATTTACTTGTCCGGGCAGATTTATTGCTTTCGTATCGGGGCGCTCTGAATATGTAAATACATGCAGATAAGAAACAGGAAGGTCCTTCAGAAAATTATACGTCTCAAGAAAGTGCTCTTCTGTCTCACCCGGAAATCCGACAATGACATCAACTCCAATACCGCAGTCGGGAATGGCGTTCTTTACTCTTTCAATAACTGATTTGTATTGCGGGGTAGTGTATCTTCTCTGCATCAATTTTAATACTTCAGGAGTTCCGCTTTGAAGCGGAATATGAAAATGGTCGCAGATCTTAGGATTCTCCTTAGTTAACTGCAGAATTTCATCTGTAAGTAAATTTGGTTCTATCGAACTTATGCGCAAACGGAACTCCCCTTCCACTTCTGCCATCTTCAGAAGAAGCTCATAGAGATTTGTGCCGATATATTTTCCATAGTCACCAACATTAACACCGGTAAGAATTATTTCTTTATACCCCTGTTCAAGCAGCTTGCGAAAATTTACCATCACTTCGGTGACAGGCAGACTCCTGCTTAATCCTCTCGCCAAAGGTATTGTACAGAATGAACATTTATAATCGCATCCATCCTGTATTTTAAGAAATGCCCTGGTTCTGCTGTCAGCATCTGTAGAAAATGCTGCGTCCATATGATCCAGTTTTTCTGTGGGAGAAACATAAACACACGATAGTTCTTTCTTCTGAAAACTATCTATCAAAGTGAATAACTGGAATTTCTCATTGCTTCCAAGAACAGCATCAACGCCTGAAATGGAAGATATTTCATCAGGACGAAGCTGCGCATAGCAGCCGGTAACAGCAATGAAAGCTGAGGGATTCTGTCTTAGTGCCCTTCTTACAATCTGCCTGCACTCACGTTCAGCGTTTTCAGTAACAGAACAGGTATTTATAACATACACATCAGCTTTCTCTTTGAAATCAACAATGCTGTATCCATTTGTTAAGAACTGATTTCCTATTGTTGATGTTTCTGAGAAATTTAATTTACAACCCAGTGTGTATAATGCAACCTTCTGCACAACCTTCCCTTTCAAATAAAAAGAGACGCAGGGTATGCGTCTCTGTCATTCAATCATACATTTATTCAATCATACATTCAGAAGCTTATGCTTTTTCTGAAGAAGCAGGCTCATCAGGTGTTTCAAAACCCGGGAAGTCTGATGAATCCACAGATTCAGCATTAGCGTTTCTGATATCATCAACAGAAACTTTTTCAAGTTTATGCTTTCCGATATAATCCTGAATTTCTTCATTGGATTTTTCTTTCAATGCACCTAATGCACTGAGTACGATCTTCTTATTTTCTTTATCAAATTCTACAACCTTTAACGGAAGATTTGAATCAACCGGGAAGCAGAATGATAAGTTCTTTATCTTAGCTGTTGATAACTGAGTTGTAGGTACAAAACCGTCTACCTTTGTTGGTAATTCAGCAATGAGTCCCTTCTCAATTATTCTTACAACTTTACCATCAGTAATTGTACCAACGGAATATGTTCTCTCGAATGCATCCCAGGGATTATCGTGTATCTGTTTGTGTCCAAGAGAAATTTTTCTCTGATCGGTATCAACACCTAACACGATAACTTCGATCCTCTCACCTTTCTTAACAACTTCACCGGGATGACGGATCTTCTTAGTCCATGACAGATCTGAAATGTGAACTAAACCATCCACACCTGGTTCAAGTTCAACAAACACACCGAAGTTGGTAAGGTTTCTCGCAATACCGGTATGCTTTGAACCAACAGGATATTTCTGCATAAGTTCTGTCCATGGATCAGGAACTAATTGTTTCATACCAAGAGAAATTTTCTTATCATCTTTATCAAGACTTAAGATAACAGCTTCAACAACCTGTCCCATTGAAACAAACTGTGAAGGATGTTTTATATGAAGTGTCCAGCTCATTTCAGAAATGTGAATTAAGCCTTCAATTCCCTTCTCGATTTCAATAAATGCGCCGTAATCAGTAAGAGATACAACTCTGCCTGATACTTTATCGCCGATCTTATATTTTTCTTCGATGTTAACCCAGGGATGAGGAAGCAGCTGTTTGAGCGACAGGGAAATTCTTTTCTTTTCCATATCAAAATCAGTAACAACAACTTTGATCTTCTCATCAAGTCTAACAACTTCACTGGGATGATTAATTCTGCCCCAGCTTAAGTCGGTAATATGAATTAAACCGTCAACACCGCCGAGATCAACGAATACACCGAAATCGGTAATTGCTTTAACGGTTCCTTCAAGTATCTGACCTTTTTCAAGGCTATCAAGAATTGCTTTTCTCTGATCTGAAATCTCTTCTTCAATAAGAACTTTATGAGATACAACAACATTCTCAGTTGGAATATTAATCTTAACAACTTTAAAATCCATTGTCTGACCAACAAATGCATCGAAGTCCCTTACCGGACGAATATCAATCTGTGAACCAGGTAAGAATGCTTCAATACCCATTAAATCTACAACCATACCGCCCTTGATTCTCTTAAGGATTTTACCCTGAAGAACTTCACCAGTATCATATGCATTAATAACCTTGTTCCATATGCGTAAGAAATCAGCGCGTTTTTTGCTGAGCACCAGGTTTCCTTCCTGATCTTCAACACTTTCGATAACTATTTCAACTTCAGCGCCCATTCTGATTTCATCGCCGGAGTTAAATTCTGATTTCGGAATTGTGCCTTCGGATTTAAAACCTACATCAAGAATAATGTTATCGCCCTGAATACCTACGATCCTGCCTTTGATTATTTCGCCTTCCTTAACATCTTTAAAGGATTGGGAATAAAGCTTGGATAGAGTTTCCAATTCCTCCTGTGAATATTCATCAGGATTCAGGAATCTTTCCTTGCCTTTAAATTCGACAGTCTCAACGTTACGTTCGTTTGTCCTTGCAGACATCAGACCTCCAAAATAAAAAGTACTGTTCCAACCTCAAGTCATCTTAACAGGTTAGTTCAGTTGATTTTTTTAGTTTAACATAAATGTTTATTATGATGACTTAAAATCTGTTTTCTTTGTGCTACTTTGTGGCTTGGTGTCTTTGTGGCAAAAAAGCAATGCCACAAAGGCACAAAGACACTAAGAAACACAAAGTCATATTTCCGCATATTTATTTATTATATAATCTCTTATTCTATTCATCAGCCATTGCGGTGTTGACGTAGCACCGGTTATTCCAACCCGATTTGCGTTAACAAGCCACTCCGGCTTAATTTCGCTTTCATCTTCAACAAAAAAGGTATTGGGATTTTCTTCCCTTGCAATATTATAAAGAACTTTTCCGTTGCTGCTTTTTTTACCCGCGGCAAAAATTATCACATCATTAGCTTTAGCAAACTCACGAAGTTTCTTATCCCTGCCCGATACCTGTCCGCAAATAGTATTCTTTGAGTGAAACTCAACTGCTTCCTCTTCAATAGACCCTATCTGCAGTTCCTTAATTCTCTTTCTTAACGCTTCAGTAATTTTGGCGAATGTTTCTCTATCCATTGTTGTCTGTGAAAAAAGCACAGTGGGTTTGGTAAAATCCACCTTTGCCAGTGCTTCTTCCTCACTCAGAATAACTATTGCCTTATCATTGGTAACACCGCGTAACCCGATTACCTCTGCGTGATCTTTCTTGCCGAATATTACCACCTGAAAATTATTCAGGTCAAATTTTCTGATTCTCTCCTGGACTTTTGTTACAACGGGACAAGTGGCATCAATTATTTCGAGTCCGTATTTCATTGCTTCAGTATAAGTAGAAGGAGGTTCACCGTGTGCGCGTATAAGAACCTTGCTTCCTCTCTCAAGTTTAGGGAAATCGTTTACAGTAATTGTATCCATTCCCTTTTCATTCAGCCGTTTAACTTCTGCGGTATTATGAATTATATCACCGAGAGAAAATACCTTCGGCGAGTTTTCCAGTTCCTTTTCAGCGAAATCAATTGCCCTGACCACTCCCCAGCAGAAACCCGCATAGTTATCTACAACTACCTGCATACTTTTCTCTTTCTAGAAGCTGTAATTGTTAGCCTTTTCCTTAATCTTTTCAAGTATAATATCCACCTGTTCATCAATCGTAATATCAGAAGTATCTATTTCTATTGCATCTGCAGCTTTGAGTAAGGGACTAACCTGCCTGTTTGAATCTATATAATCTCTTTTACTAATATTCTCTTTTATCTGGTCGAAGCTGAGCTTCTCACCGGTCGCGTCGAATTCCTTTAAGCGTCTGTTTGCGCGTTCTTCAAGATTTGCGACGAGAAAAATCTTTACATCAGCATCAGGGAAAACGACTGTGCCGGTATCTCTGCCTTCAGCAATCACCGCGTTGTTTTTTCCGATCTCCTGCTGTTTTTTTACCAATGCTGTCCTGACCCCGGGAATTTTACTTACATCACTTACCTTTGAATTAACATCAAAAGAACGGATTGCCAGTGTTATATCTTCTCCATTTAAAGTAACGTGAGTAGTACCATCTCTGAAATCAAGATCTAAAGCAGCATTTTCAGCAATTTCAATAATTTTATTTTCCTGGTCAATGACGTTATTTTTAATAGCAAGATAAGTAATAGCACGGTACATCGCGCCGGTGTCCAGGTATGTGAGTCCTAATTTTTGTGCAACCCTCTTTGCAGAAGTACTTTTGCCGGAACCAGCCGGACCATCAATTGTAATGATTATTCTATTGGACATAAGGCATGAAATATACGAAAAAGAGGCATATTTTCCAATTCAATAGGAAGGGGAGGAAGGAGGTCAGAGGACGGAGGAGGGAGGACAGAAGGCGGAGGACGGATTCTGTTTTCTGATTACCGACTACCCATAATTACTTTAATTTCATTAACACTATTTATCGGCTGCAGTGGAATTGTCCCAGTAATCTCGCGGTCATTCAGACAAATTGACGTTACACCTTTTTCGACACCATCCGGATTTTCAACTTTGATGTTAAATACAGCTCCCCGCCATTTTCTAACAACTTCAAAACTCTTCCAGTCAGAAGGAATGCATGGGTCAATTATCAGTCCTTTGTAAGAAGGACGTATACCAAGAATATATTTTGTCACTGCTGTATAAAACCATGATGCCGTACCTGTAAGCCAGGGATGATTTGCCTTTCCAAATAAATTATGGTCTTTCCCATTTACAAACTGACAATATGAGTATGGTTCTGAGTGCCGGATTTCAATTAAGTCATTCTGATTATATGGCAGAATGGCATTATAATATTTCATCGCCCGTTCGCCATGCCCAAGCATACATTCAGCGATTACGGCCCAGGGATTTGGATGGCTGAATATTGAACCATTTTCTTTAATACCTTTGTAAACACGGGTTATATAACCTATTTCATCATCCGGAGTTGAGTACGACGGCAGGACTAAATGAAGTCCGAACTGAGAAAAAAGATGCTCTTCAACAGCATCCATACTTTTTATAGCGCGCTCTGCTGACGCAACACCTGAAAATACAGCCCAGCTCTGAGCATTCAGAAATATTTTACCTTCTTCGCTATCTCGCGTCCCGATTTTCCTTCCGGTTCTGGTAAATCCCCTGATATACCATTCACCATCCCATAAATTTGATTCGCATGCTTCTTTCACTTTTTCAGCCATGAGTGAATATTTTTTTATGTCATCCTCTCTTCCCAGTTCTCCTGCACATTCAAGGAAAATCCGGATGGCCCAGTAATGCATGAAAGAAACCATTGCGCTTTCACCTCCACCGAGATTAAGACAATCATTCCAGTCCGCCCGCAGCCCCTGGCAAATTCCATTTCCTCCTGTGTACTTATCGGAAAAGTCCAGAATATTTTTTAAGTGATCGTATATGGTAGCTTCTCCTTTGTCGACATACGGCACTATATTATCAAGAAATTCCAGTTCACCGTTCTCAATAACCCACTCACAGATTGAGGCCACCAGCCAGAGTGTTTCATCTGAACAGACATCCTCCATTCCATGAATTATATCGGCACGGCCCGGGGTCGGAACAACTGTTGGGAGCTTAATATCAGGTAATCTGTTCTTTTCCGGTTCAAAAACAGCCGGATCAAATAAATGCAGACCATAACCCATGCTTGTGTGTGCTCTTAATAGCTGCAATATTCTCTGTTTTGTTTTTTCCGGATTAGTATGCACTACCCCCATTATGTCCTGCGCAGTATCACGGAAACCTAATCCGGTTCTGCCGCCAACTTCAATAAAAGAGGCAAATCTTGACCAGATTACACAAACCTCTGCCTGATAAAGCGTCCATATATTGATCATTGAATTTAAACCCTGGTGAGGAGTGTTCACCTGCAGGATAGATAATTTATCGTTCCAGTATTGCTTTAATCTTTCAAACTCAATATCCACCTGCTGAATATCTGAATATTTTTGCTTTATACTTCTGCCTTTTTCTTCGCGTGAACCAACACCAAGCATAAAGATGAGACGCGTATCTTCTCCAGGCTGCAATATTATTCTTTTATGCAGAGAGGCGCAGTGGTTCCCCCCAAGTTCTGAGCTGTTACTGCAGCTTCCAATTTCTACTGATGCAGGATTCGTTTCTGTTCTGTAACTGCCGATAAATTTATCACGGGTGCAATCGTAACTATCAGGATTAAAGTTTGAGGCAAAGAAATGGTACATCCACGGCTCGTAGAAGAAATCATATTCAATGATGCCATCCATGTAATTCGTACCGGCTGCATATAAACTCATCTGGAAATTCTGGTTATCTATTTCGACGTGATGGTAGGAAAATTCCACATAGGAAAAAATACTTAAGCGGCGTTTCCTCCCGGAATTATTTTTGATCTTCACATCCCATAATTCAACATCATCTTCGAGAGGAATAAAAAGCAGCTGTTCTGATTCGATACCGTCATAATCACAGATAAATTTTGAATAAGATAAACCATGCCTGCAGATGAATTTCCCTTTGTCGAAATCTTTACCCACGGGCTGCCATGATAAGGACCAATATTCTCCAGTTTCATCATCTCTTATATAAACATAATGGCCTGGTCTGTCGAGAGGAATTCCATTAGGTCTGAATCTGGTTATTCTGTGATGTTCAGTTGATTTGTAAAATGTATAACCGCCGGCATTGTGGGAGATTACGGTGCAGAGATCTTTAACACCAAGATAATTCGTCCAGGAAACAGGAACATCAGGACGTTCAATAACATATTCTCTAATAGTGTCATCAAAAAAACCGTACCGCATTTAGTGACTCCTTTTACCACACAAAGTGGACCACGGGGCGAAATGAAACTGAAAACTGCACGTAAAATTACCTAAACATAATCAATTCATCAAAGAGTGATCACCAAAGATGATATCATCAGGAAGATATCATGTTCTGGTTGCAGATAGATATTATCAGGACTGTTCTTTTGGAACAGCCCTGAATTAAGGAGAGAGCTATTTGAGTAATACCATCTTCCTGGTTAATCTTACACTATTAGTTTCCAGACTGTAAATATATGTACCGCTTACAACCTGTTTTCCACTGTCATCTTTTCCATTCCATGTTGCCGTATAATTTCCAGCTTTCATTTCAGTATTTATCAGACTTCTCACTTTCTGACCAATGACGTTGTAAATGCTGATTTTTACATTACCGGCATTCGTCAGGCTAAAGTCAAATTTAGTTTCAGGGTTGAATGGGTTCGGATAAGCGTCAGATAATTTATATTGTTCCGGTACTTGTTCAGACGTCTGTTTTACATCGGTGGGTTTTAGTTCCGGGAACCAGTTCAGATCACCTAAAGGCAGTCCATCTGTACCAGCTGTCATAAGATCTGGATTTGTATATCTCAGATTTTCAGGTAACGGCCATGCCGGCGGATACAGCGAATTATTAGGATCGAACCACCATGGGTTATCGAGTCTGTCTGTAGAAATTTTAGAGATATAGTTAATTAAATCATCCAGATGATTTAACACATTAGCATCTGTGAACCCCGGATCAGCTTCAATGTTATTTTCGAAACTGTGCGGCGTATTATTCCTGGTAAAGATGCTATCGAGTACATATCTCGCGTAATCACTGATGAATTTGGGTTTCCTGATTTCTCTTTTAACCCAAGCTCTTCCACCTTCCGGAGTACCATTAGGAACAGTAATACTGTCAAATTTTGTAGTAGTATCATTATAAGCATCAATAAAGTCCATTAATTCCTGAGGCCAGAAATATGCGTTATTCTCAATGAATAATTCTCTCTTATCAGGAGTAACCATATCCGCTGTTACTCCCAGAGCAGGATCTACAAATACATCTTCAGGACCAAGTATTGTAGCAGCCCATGCCTGTGACCAGGGACTAATGCTGTCATTGGCTCTTATCTGTATAATACTGCTGCTCGCTGTGTCAGGATAATTTAAGAACCATCCATCTATAACGTGTGTCGGATTTCCGCCAAATGCATGTACCGCGTAGAACAAATTATTTTTAATATCCAGTTTAAACCCGCGGTCCATAAGTAATGGATTTACGGTTCCATAAACCAGAGTGTTATGTTCAAAAATCGCTTTTGGTGTATACCCGCGTATCGACCAATTATATGAGTTATTAGAAAAGAAAGTATTATTTATGAACTTACTGGTATCCTGATGAATCGGATAGCCGGATAAGAAACCTCCGCCGCCAAACCATGATGTACCGTGCTTATGATTGCGGAAATGACAATCCTGCACATCCAATTTATTCCAGTGTGCCTGTAAATCAAGAGCGGTATGACTGAATCCATCGAATATAACTCCCCTTAGAGTCAGATGAACACTGTCAGCCTGTAATCTGATAGCATCACTCCAGCTAAGCTGGTTGCCATCTGCACGAATCGAAATTAAATAAAGATTATTAATATTAACCTTAGCACCCTTTCCAATGAATGAGAAGAAATGATCAATAGATGAGTTATCGGGAAGAATTGCCGGTGCAAGCACCGGTGGTCTTTCAGTCCCTTCAGTAGCAATAATATTAAGAGAGCCATTAATTCTTAAAGGTTCGGTAACCTGATAAACACCGCCGCGTTGTAACCTGTAAATACGATCAGGATTTGCCCTTGTTCCGTTTGCGAGTGTGTCACCATTAATAACGTTATTAACATTTCCAACAGGGAGAACATCTACATCCAGAATGTCCTGTGCAAATGACTTTGCCGGGTTGGCAAGTAATAAGGCCAATAAAAGTAACATTACCTTCGGTAGTAATGTTTTCATTCATCCCTCCTATTTTTTATGATAGATTTAATTTTAAATGTGTAATTATTATCAAACTTTAACCATTTATTGCAGTCAATTCCTCCTTTTTGTTTGTTGTATTCAATTCATTTTAATTTCCTGGAGTATAATTGGATTTATAACTTTAAAACAATACCCAGATCTGCTGACATCCCATAATGTTCCTCGGCTGTTGGGAAACTATTTCTCTGATTTAAAGTGACATCACTTTCACCGGTAATATTATTTAAGTTAAAGAATAGCTGAATACCGAACGGAAAGTTCTGTTTAACTGAGAGATCCCAGCGAGTCATCTTGTCTGTTATTGATCTTAACTGATACCAGAAATCAGGTCTTTTAAAAATATTATCCTGGTAAAGCATTGATACTCTTGAAGAAAATCCTTTGTAATCATATCCTACTGAAAAATTAAAAACATCCTTAGGCTGATCCAGCATACGGGTTGTATAGAATGAGTCTACGATAACCTGATTAAAAGTTCCGTCAGGATTATAGTTTGTATAAACCACGGATCTCGGATATCCTGCTTCAGAAAAAATGTGAGTGTAGTTTATGTTCATAACGAAATTATTTAACGGCCGCGGCAGGTACCAGAAACTTGTCTGCCATTCAGTTTCAATGCCATATATATCAATTCCGATCGGATTATTAATGTAAGTGTTAAACTGATATAATGATTTTTGCTTTTGAGGTAAATCAGGGTAATTACTAAAATCAGTTACATAAGTTTGTGTCGGAAAAACTAAGTCCGTAATCCGTTTCTTAAATCCGTTAACGGTAAATAAACCTACTTCATTAGCATAAACAGAAACAACAAAATCCAAATTCTCAGAAGCAGCCGGCCTTAATCTCCAGTTATTATAAGACACAAATCCGGGACCTATATAATACCTTGGAGTGATAACACCATAATCAGGATAGTTCAGAGTATTTGTGTAAGCAAAATGAAGCTGCAGCCATTCCAGCGGTTTATATCTAAGATGAACCATCGGAAGCCAGAACCCGTGAGACCGGATTACAGTTGTATCTTTACCCTGAATACCGCCGGGAACTGTTTCACCTCTCATAGCTTCCCATTCAGTTCTCAGATTCTGAAAACGTACACCCGGGATAATTGTAATTTTCTGGCCTATGTTAAATGTACCCATAACATAAACAGCACTTTTTTGCTCATTGCCTGAATAATCATTTACAGCCGAACCAAGCTTATTTACCTGATAACCTTCAAGTGATGTGGTTCTTTTTGCTATGGGCAGAAGATTCCACATGAAATCAGGACTTATTACATATGGAAGTGTATACTCACCATCGAGAAATTCCCCATAATCATAATCTGCATCTAAAAAATTTATCATACCTAATCTGCCGCCCGCAAATTGTAAACCAGGATAAGCTCGTTGGAATGCAGCAATAATATTACCGCCGCCGGAATATCCCTGGTTGCCGGAGGAACTATTAAAATCATACCATCTATTTCTGTAATGATAACTTCCGCCAAATTTAAATTTTCCTGTTAACCATTCTGCAAATGTAAGTTCTGATTGAAAATCCAATGAACCATTTAATATTCTTTCTTTGGAATAACTTTGTGAAGTGGTAATATTCATTAACCCGGCATTATTTATATTTGGGGCAACCAAACCCGCTAAAACTGTAGGATGTACTTTTGTCAGATCACCTTTATTTGAAAGTCCGGCATCTTCCTGCCAAAAGTCGAACGAAAGATCTTCAGGACTTTTAGTATCAGTAAAACTATGTGAAAATTTTAAGTCAACATGGAAGAACGGAATATCCTGTTTAATACTAAGTAAATTACTTACTATATTAAGTTCCTGATGATTATCTGCAACAGAAAACCAAACATCATTACCATCCGCGTAAATAGTTTCGGTGCGGTTAGTCCATCTGGTATCACTTCTGCTAAAGAAGTTCATCAAACCAATTTCGCCTGTTGAATGATCATAATCTAAGACGGCAGTTAATCCATTTCTTTCCCTCAGACTATAGGAATCTGTCAGATTTAAAGTCGACAGGTTAGGTAAAGCATCTTCACCGAGAGTTTTAACAACTAAATTGTAAGCAGCTCCCATTGTGTTTGCACTGAGGTTTCTTTTCTCAATTGATCCTTGTAGAAAAACTCCGAACTCCTGATTAAAAAATCTCTGCTCTACGGATCCGACAAACTTATAATTATTGTACTCGTCCTTAAGGTTGTTATAGCCCCCTTGGGAAGTTATTTGGATTAAAGGCAGCCACGGTTCATTAAAATTTTTGGCAACAGCACCTCTTGCTGCTTTTCTAAGACCAAAATTGATTACTCCGCCTATAAGAGTGGCATCCATGTCAGGAGTAATTGCTTTTATAACTTCAATTCCTCCAAGCATATTTGAAGAGATCATACTCAGATCAGCAGCTCTGTCACCAAGAACAACTGAATTGCTCTGCTGACCTTTGTCACTGGACACAATATTATTTGCCGATGCGACATCACTGGGTAATTCAACTCCATCAACAGTTACCTGGTTATATTGTGGTGAAAGTCCGCGGATTACTACTTTTGAACCCTCGCCTCCTGTTCTGATCAGAGAAACACCCGGAAGACGGCTTACTGATTCAGCCGCATTCACATCAGGCAATTCCTGAATTCTGGCGGAGGAAACTACGCTCTTTATCGGTATTGATTGAAGCTGTTCGTTGATCGCTTCCATTTGACCTTCAGCCTGCGCTGTAACAATAACTGTCTCACCTTCAATTGTTTCAGGATCAAGTGATATAGTGAGTTCTATGGTTTTTCCGGCTATAACGTTAACGATAACTTCTTCTTTCTTATAGCCAACAAATGATGCTTTAAGAGTAACTTTTCCAACAGGTACATTTCTTATAACAAAATGTCCTAAATTGTCTGCGGCGCCTCCTAAACTTTGCCCCATAATAACTGCATTGGAATAAGGAAGAGGTTCTTTGGTTTGACTATCTATGATTACCCCCTGGATTGAACCAGTTTGCGCCAGTATAATCGAGGAGAAAAAAAACTGAACCAGCAAAAGGGTTTTAACGGCTCTTTTAATTTTTGTTATCATATTTTCTTCCCGCTAAGAGGTGATTTTTTGTGAGTGTTATATTCATTAATAAAATATACCCTTCATGATAAAAAGCAATACCTAGTAAAATTTTTCCCATTATGATACAATTTGTGAATTTAATTGGACCAATAAGTTTTTTTTCTGAATAAACTACCCTATTTTATATTATTGCTGAATATCCCGGAGGTGAAGGTGACTAAAAAATTATACCTGATTGCAATTTGCCTTATTGCCACACTTGGAGGATTCCTTTTTGGTTTTGATACCGCTGTTATTTCCGGCACGCTCGCCTTTATTAAAGCTCAGTTTGATTTAACACCCTTAATGGAAGGATGGTATGTTGGTTCCGCGTTATTAGGCTGCATTATTGGTGTAGCATTTGCAGGAATATTAGCTGATAAGTATGGACGCAAAAAGACTATACGATCTTTTTGGTATTTTACTTTAACCTCATGTGGAATCATTGAGAGCTTATGGCATCAAAAGAAAAAATAAAACAGATCCTGGCAGATAAAGAAAAACTTTCAATTCAGCAAATCTCAAAGAAATATAATCTTCCTAAAAAAGAAGTGAGGCTTATTATCGCTTCCTCAGATAAAAACCGGCAATGGTGGTTTTACATCATTATGTTTCTCATCCCTGTTGTATTTATTATTTTATTAGAAGTTTTGCTGAGGGCTGCTTCCTATGGTTATAATACTTCCCAGTGGGTTGATGCAGCCAATGATAAGTATGTTATAAATCCTGAACTGGGAAGAAAATATTTTAACAGCATTAATTTTCTGCCAATTACAAATGAAGATTTGTTCGATCAGCAAAAAAATGAAAACGCATTCAGAATTTTTGTGCTGGGTGAAAGCAGCGCGCTGGGTTATCCTTATATGCCTTTAGGTTCATTCCCACAATATCTGCGAAGAAGATTAGAGCTTGTTTATCCCGCTGCTCAGATAGAAGTTGTTAACGTAAGTATGACCGGAGTTAGTTCTTACACTTTGCTTGATTTAACAGCAGGAATTTTAGATCAAAAGCCTGATTTAATTTTGATCTATGCGGGACACAATGAATATTACGGCGCATTGGGTGTTGGTTCAAAAGAATCATTTGGTACTTCAAGAACTCTGATTAACCTTATTCTGTATCTGGAGAACTATAAAATAACTCAACTGATCCGCAACTGGACTAACGCAATTGCGGGACTATTCAGCAGTAAAAATAAAAATGAAAGCTCAGGTACACTGATGTCTGTAATGGCAAAAGATCAGTATATTACAATCGACTCTGAGAAGTACAATGCGGGACTCAGTCAGTTTAATGAGAATATAGCAGATATTCTGGATATGGCTAAACAAAAGAATGTTCCTGTTATTATGGGCACATTAGTGAGCAACCTGAAAGATCAGGAGCCGTTCATTTCTGTTAATACACCGGGATATAAAACAGCAGACCAGATCTATACTGAAGCAGAGGATGCCCTCAGTAACAACCACTTACAAAAAGCAGATTCACTTTTTAAGCTGGCAAAAGATCTTGACGCATTAAGATTCAGAGCACCCGAAAAAATAAATCAGATCATTAAAGTTCTGGGTAGAAAATATAACAATGAAGTTGTATCAATTGACTCACTGTTTGCGGCTGAAAGTCCTGAGAAGATTACCGGTGATAATTTGATCACTGATCACCTTCATCCAAATCTGGAAGGTTATTTGCTAATCGGGAAAGCTTATTATGAAGTCATGGAAAGAAAAGGTATACTGCCTGAGAATGGCGATCCCAAAATTCCATTTGAAAAACAGGACAGCCTAACCCGCGCGAATTTCATGTTCACGGAACTTGACTCTGTTATCGGCGGCTATCTTGTTGCAGTCCTTAAAAATGACTGGCCATTTAATAAGCAGGCAAACAATTCAGATCGTGGAAGAATATTTAATCCAGAGAGCTTTAAAGACTCAATTGCAGTTGAATACATTGAAAAGAAAATCTCATGGTCTGATGCCTGCTTAAAAGCCGCAACTGAATATTTAAAAAAGGATGACATTAAAAATTATTTAAAGTACATGAACGTTCTTATTTACCGTTATCCATTTTTAAAAGATATCAATACAGCAGTGAGATATTTTTATGATCAGGGGAAAATAAATCCATCTGATTACACCCAAAAGCGCCTTGAACTCATCACCTCATTTTCTACAAAGTAATATTTGTTCCAAACGCTTTTCAGCCTTTGTGTTTTCCGCCCTCTGTCCTCATTTTTAAATCTTCGTGCTTCTTAGTGCCTCCGTGCCTGGTAATGCCTACTGCCTTCTTCTGTCCTCAGCCTTCTGAACTCAACCTCAATTCCCCTCATAACCTTTGATAGTTTTCATCAGAATACAATTTTAAAAATGTAATTAGCTTAATGGTTTTTATTTAACAAATGATTATCGGACATATTGAATTTTGCTTTAGTTATTAATTGGTAATTATGGAAGGCCTGGGGTTTGTTAAGTGAATTCTCTCTGCCCGTGGGAGGCAGTCTTGGGGTTTATGAACCAAGACATGCACGCCCCCTAAAATAGAAGTCAGAGATCTGTAATCAGAAGACGGAAACTCAGGAAGTCTTAAGAATAAATGCCATTTTAACCCCGAACCGTGTCACCCCTACGGGGTTTTGATTTGGGGGGATATCGTTTGCTATGAATATGTTGCCAGCCCGCTGAGCGTTCTGGCGGGGGTGCCCTACGGCACCTGGCTAAAAGCACCAAAGTGCAATACATTCAATCATTCATCCATTCACCCATTCCTGATTCTATGTTTCGGATGTTTTCGTTTAGATATTGGTGCTTGGTTATTGTGCCGTAAGGTATGGCTCCGCTACGTCAGACCTTCAGACGGCAAGGGACAAAGAATTTTAATCACGTACAATGTTCCGTCCATTCCCGGGCATCTCCCTAATGTCTTATGTGTGTAATTTTTTTCTTTTATTTAATCAGCATCTGTGAATTCAAGACCACCTTGAACAATAAAAGTATCCGACCATTCCATTTCATTATTACGGTTTCTTAATATTGCTAAATACATAATGAAGCTTTTATAGCTACTGCAGATTTTCAACTGATCATCACTCATTTTCATTGTAAATTCTCCGGCTGAATGATCCACACTCAGCTGCATCATTTTAAATAATTCAAAATCCGGATCCGCAGGCTCGGAAACACTTATTACGGCCATAAGTTTATAATATTCATCAAATTCTGTATCCACTTCTGCTAAAATTGAAATGTTATCTTCAATAAATACAACATCATTAATTGTGAAATGATGATCGGGAGGAGTAATTGTGTTCTTTACTGATGGTCCTGATTGTTCCATATTATTTACATTACACTTTATTATTTTATTGTATGGCATAAATCCTTCATACTCTGCCCTTTTCCATACTTCCCGTATTTCAGGAATAGCATTCAGGAATTTCGCGAACATTACTGTATTCTTAAATCTTCGCCTCGCTGATATGCAGCCCGGCTTCTGCGATGGTCCCGTTGGTAAAGGTGCTGCACTTATCACTATTTTACCATTTACCTGCCTGAAAACTACATTACCGATTTTTCCTCTTACATCTGAAGTTAAATTCAGTTCACCTGTTTCCGGATTTACTTTTACTATAGCCATAATCTCCCCTGTTATTAGTTTTAATGATTACTTCCGATTAATTATTGAATTTGTACATCTTTCACAGATGTTGTGGAGTGTTGAATTATACTCCCGTCACACGACTTTGTAACTGCTGCGGCATAGAGTATCGCCCGTGTATATCCGGACAAGACAGCTTTTTGGTCTGAATTGAAATCAACCCGCAGTTCAAATAACCCGTGCCAATTATAATCCCTTAATTCAGTTATGAGGTTTATTACGGTGTAATATATATCACTTTGATTCAGGGGTGAATAGAAGCACACAACAGAGTTAATGTTGAGATGATGTTCTCTCTGACCAAAATGTTCGGGAAATGCCGGAATTTCCGCAAGAAAGTTCTCCCTGAAAACTGCAATGTTTTGAATATTTAGTTCAAAACCGCCGGGAGTTATAATATTTCTGATCGTTGGCTTTTCAGGCGAAGCGAATTGGTAATTCGTTTTTACAATGTGATTATATATTGAAATTTCAGGATCTTTTGTTTTTTCCCATGCTTCATGCAGGTCGGTCAGCCTGTATACCTGTCTGGCAAATCTTACAGTCGATAAAAATGTACTCCTCCGTTTTACTGAGTCAGGATCATCAGGAATTTTATAGCTTAGCGGTCTTGCTGATAGAATTGTGTTTCCTTTTCTTATGCTCGCCGACATGTTTCCTATTTTTCCGCTAAGGTTACCGAAAATGTTATGGAATACCCTTGCCATACTACCCTCCGGGATGGATTTTCGAATTTTGTAATTTTGTTTAAAGTATAGCTTGAACAGCTGCAGTGTGCAGCATAAGACTGGACATAATTTTACTCCTTATGATATGAATGAAACACTAATAATAGAGTAAAATTGTTGCGATAGGCATCTCCGGAAAATATAATATAGTTACACTCGAAACATAAATTCTTTTAATTTAAATTACAAGAGTCGGTATGACAGGCTTTGTTGGCGTTATTTCCTGATAGTTAACGCAGTAATCTTTATATTTTTCATTGCTGACGAAAAGCCTATCATAAGGTCATATTTTCCCGGCTCCACGGAAAATCCTTTCCCGTTTATCCATCGTTCTAACTCATTGGACGAAATTGTAAACTGAAGATTCCTTTTCTCTCCGGGATCTAATGCCGCCCTCTGGAATCCTTTTAATGTCTTTACTGTCCGATTGTCATCTTCTGCCTTAATATACAACTGAACAACTTCTTCGCCGCTCATTTTCCCGGTATTATTCAGGTCAAATGAAAGAATAGTTGAATCACCTGAACCAATAATATTTTGCTGAAGCTTTACATTACTGATCTCAAAATCTGAATAAGTAAGTCCATGCCCGAAAGGATATAAGGGCTCATCGTTAAAATATCTGTAGGTTCTGTTTGTCATATTATAATCTTCAAACGCCGGCAGCTGCGAAACTGATTTGTAAAAAGTTACAGGAAGTTTTCCTGAAGGATTATAATCACCGAAGATAATATCGGCTATTGCTGTTCCCGCCGCTTGTCCAGGATACCAGGCTTCAATAATAGCGGGTATATTTTCATCCTCCCATGGTATTGATACCGCGCTTCCATTCAGAAGAACCAGCACAACAGGTTTACCTGTCTTATGGATTTTTTTTATGAGTTGTGACTGTACATCCGGCAGATCAAGTGTTAATCTGTCACCCCCCTTAAAACCTTTTAAATCTACTTTCATTTCCTCACCTTCAAGCCGCGGAGATAATCCCATGAACATAATTACAGCATCTGACTTTTCTGCGGCAGCAACAGCGCGCTCTTCTATCTCAGCATCCGGCACCGACCATATCATCTGCATGAATGAATAACGCAGTTTCTTATAAAATTCTACCCTGATCTTATATGCTTCTCCGCTGACCAGATCTAAATATTTATAGGTCTTAACAGGATCAAATTCACCGTCAAATTCCACAAACAGTGAATCATTAATGTATATTCTGAATCCGTTAAATCCATATCCTCCCAGTGCATACTTACCTGATTTTTCAGGCACAAGCACTCCGCTCCATCTGACCCCAAAATTATCGGGATCAAATTCTTTATACGGTGCGCCGTCCCACCACGCAAAATCAATATTTGCATCTTTCCTGGTATATGCCGGCTTTCCTGCAAATTGATTGTTGCTAAAGTATTCGCCTGTCAATCCTTTCTCTTTTTTATCCTCAGAAGTGTAAAAGAATTGTTCCGGAATGACATTAAACGACGGCATGTTTTCAGCAACTTCACAGCCCTGCTCGTATATAACATTAATTTTACCGGGGACTTTATTTTTAATGCCCTGCAGAGGAGTAACCGGTTCAGACGGAAATCCGTTATAGTTGCCAAGCAGGACTTCAACGTCATCGGCATTGGGACCAATAACAGCAATGGTTTTCAAATCCTTTCTAAGCGGCAGTGTGTTGTTTTCGTTTTTCAGAAGGACGATGGATTTTCTTGCGGCTTCAAGTGCTGCAGCTTTATATTCCGGAGTATCATATTCATTTAGATCCGAATATGGAACTGCTTCAGGAGGATCAAACATCCCGAGTTTGAATCTTGCCGTAAAGATTCTTGTAACCGCTGTATCAAGATCCCTTTCAGTTATCAATCCTTCTTTCACGGCGTTTAATAAAGATGGATATGCATTGCCGCACTCAAGATCGGTCCCTGCCAGAACTGCCATCGCAGATGCTTCTTCAGGAGTATCAACAACTTTATGATAATTATAAATATCGGGAACCGCCCAGCAATCGGAAACCATTAGTCCATCAAAGCCCCATTCATCACGGAGTATTTTCTGAATCAGAAAATCACTTCCGCAGCAAGGTTCACCGCGGAACCTGTTGTAGGCACACATGACGGAATATGCTTTACCTTCCTGTATACATTTTTGGAAGTGAGGCAGATAGGTTTCCCTTAAGTCATACTCGCTTACTTCAGCATTAAACGCATGACGCAGCGGTTCGGGACCGCTGTGCACAGCAAAATGTTTTGGAGTAGCGATTGTCTTCAGATATTTTTTATCATTGCCTTGCAGACCTTTAACGAACTGCACTCCCATCTCGCCGGTCAGGTATGGATCCTCTCCGTAAGTTTCCATTCCCCTACCCCAGCGTGGATCGCGAAAGATATTAATATTGGGCGACCATAATGTAATTCCCTGGTATATTCCCCGCTTGTTTCTTTTTACTGCCTCGTTATATTTTGCGCGGGCTTCATCGGAAATAATAGTTGAGATCCTGTACATTAGATCAGTATCCCAGGTGGCCGCTAGTCCGATGGCCTGCGGGAACACTGTTGCAATACCATTACGCGCAACACCATGGAGGGCTTCATTCCACCAGTTGTACTCAGGAATTCCGAGTTTCTCAATTGCTGGAGAGTTGTAAACCATTTGTGAAACCTTTTCCTCAAGAGTCATTTTGGCGATCAGGTTTTTCACACGTTCGTCAGGGGTTTGGGCGTTAACAGCGGATATCCATCCAATTATTAACCCGATGTATAAGATGGTTTCATATCTTTTCATAATTATGCATTATTCGTTTTCTTCTTTGTGTACCTTTGTGACTTTGTGTCTTAGTGGCACTTAAAAAACACTGCTACAAATGCACTAAGACTTAAAGAAGCACAATGATTATTTTAGTTTTTCTTGCCTTACTTGACTATTATTACTTATCACTATTCTATGTGACCCGTCCTCTGCTTCAATCCACGCTTCAAACAAATTTGTTGTGGATTCTATATGAGGCGGCATTTTATATCCGGGTACGATCCCTTCTTTAATATCTAATTTTGTAAAATCGCTCGTAAACACTCCATGTGTATCAAAGTATTTTTTTTGCGAATAATAGATCTTCCTTAAAAACCATTTAGCCTGTTCATCAGGATTATCAACAAAGCCTATTTTTCCACCGCCCGATTTTTCCTCACTAAACTGGACGTATCCCCACATCTCCGGGTAATGCATATTAATTACTCCCTGAGGAGACCAGACCCAATTGTCTTCAGGATAACTTTTATTCGTTGCAGGATTAATCTGCTTAACGTATTTGCCATCCTTTATTTCTGTCTTCCATTCAACCCGGGAAAAATTAATTCTCCACTGATCTTTATTTTCCGGAGGTACTGCGATGGGAGTTATTTCTTTAAATCCCTGCCAGGGAAAAGCAACTTCTACTGTCCAGATGCTGTCTTTATCTTCAGGATTATTCAGAGTTCCATAGATTGATACTCCGCTTTTCAGCCCTTTTATATCCCATCCATGAATAGCAGCTTTGTCAATATCCCTGTAGGGTTGAATTAAAAGCAGGTCCCAGACTGTATTCAACGCGTTCATTTCAAACTCGCAGTAACTGTGAGTATCACCATCCGGATCAATGAATACTTCAAAATCATTATCGTAGAAAATAATATCATCACGATTTTTCAGGTTTCCCCAAATATGCGGTTCTTCCATTTCTGCGGCAATATAAAAGTAGTTTTCATCCCAAAGCATTTTAGCGCGTGTTCTGAACCTTGGTTTCGGTTTTACATCTCCTTCGATGTCAATGAAATCACCTGTCCATTCAGCGTTAGTCCAGCTTTTTTCAATTAGTTTTCCATCCACTTCTATTTTATTTTCAGCTTTGTAACAGATATATTTTTTCGGCGAGAATTCGATTTGCGGAACAGGAATTGATTGTGCATAAATGTAATTTAATAAGATGAATGTAAAAAGAATGAATGCGAAACTATTATTTTGTGAAATCATATTTTTGAATATTTATATTCGGATGAAATTAGTTTGTGTTCATAAAAACGTACCTGCCACTAAATAAAACACACAGGTTGAAGCCTGTGCTGATAAACCACCGCTGGAAAGTCTGTGCTACGCCCGGGCTGCTTCTATCAATTTAGCAATTGTACTTGTTGCAACTCCCACAACTGTATCTGCGGCACCATAATAAACTAAAACCTCACTGTCAGTAAACGCGAATCCTTCATTATCATATTTCTCCACAATCATTCCGGATGGGAACACAACATTCTGAACCTGTCCTGTTAATTCATACTGCTCCCGTGGTTCAAGTATATTGTATCTGCCCCTACTCAGAACTTTAGAAGGATCATTCAGGTCATGCAGTGAAACACCAGCCTGGTAAATATTTGAACTTGCAAAATGTGTAGCGACACCATGATAAATATGAAGCCAACCTTCTTTTGTTTTTACGGGAGGCGGACCGGAACCGATGTTTTCATCCCAGTAGTGAAATCTTCCGCTCATTACAGACGCGGTTGTTCTCCAGGCAAGAAGATCCTCTGACTCCGATAAGCAGATGGTATTGCCGGAAGAAGGTCCCTCTGCAAGCTGCACTTTATTCGGGCGGTCGAACCGCATATATTTACCATTTATCTTTTCAGGAAATAAAACTCCATTTCTGATATCACCGGTTGAGACTATCCCAAGAAATTCATAACGCTCGAAATCGTTTGTCCGCGCAAGTCCCAGCTGACAGCCAGCCTCCATATCCATAGCAAACATTATAAAATAATCATTTTCAATTTTTGTAATCCTTGCGTCATATATGTGATAGATCTGTTCACGTATATTTCCTATTCCCCTGAAATCAACAATTTTATTATCTACGTTAAACTCAAATCCATTACTGCTTTCAGCTTTGAGAATGTAGGTTTCTCTTCCCCTGTTCTGTACTCTCAGCAGCAGAATATATTTATCCAGAAATTTTATTGCACCGGGGTTGAAAACGGAAGAAACATCAACAAGGTAAGGATATATATCGGGAATTTGTAAGCGTGTTATTATTGGATTTTTACTGCTTCGTTTCAGCATTATTTTTCGTCCTTTACTTATTGACGGGGAATTTGAAGTAGTCCTCGATAATTAACGCCGCAGCACCTACTGCTACGGAATAATGATTGTATTTATCAGCAACGATTTCCAGCGCCCTGCTTGTAACAGATAATACACGCATTTCAATTGCGTTTTTTACTGAACTTATAAGTACTTCTTCCATATCAGCCGCTATACCGGTTATAACCACAGTTTCAGGATTCAGTAATGCGACAGAAGAAGCAATCGTTTGTCCAACTATGTCCCCAATCTTCGAAAAAGCAAGCTCAGCTATCTTATCTCCTTGTTTAGCTGCTTCAAGCAGAAACTCGATATCTATCACTTCAGGAGAAGAAATGTAGTTTTTTAATATTTCTCCTTCCTTAAACCTGGTACGCATTGCGGCAAGTATTTCTCTCAGATTAGGAAGATGCGGGAACAATTCACCTGCGCTGAAAGTTGTACCACGATATAATTCCCCTTCGATAATAATCCCCATTCCCAATCCGCTTACATCCCTGTCGATTTCAACAAGAACAACGAGAAGATTTCTTTTTTTCTTAAAACCGTTCCACTTTAAACCAATAGCCGCGGCATTTGCATTATTTTCTATAAGAACAGGGAATGGCAAAGCGCTGAGTTTTTCGAGAAGCGGGAAATTCATTTCGGGCAAAACACTTGTCATTACAACGATTCCGTTTTGATAATCAACTATTCCGGCAAATGCAACACCCAGCCCCAATACTTTATCTTTCTCTATTTCATTTTCAAGAAGCAGATCATCAACCACTTTAATTATCGTCGCGGCAAGTTCATCAAGAGTTTTTCCGGTTTCAAGCTTAAGTATTTTTTTAGCAACTATCCCTCCGCTGAAATCAAGGATTACCGAAGTCATTTCTCCGACTTCAATATCCAAGCCCATTATATAGAAAGCATCATTGTTCAGCTGCCAGAGGTAAGGCCGCTTGCCTCCTTTATCAGTAGATTTACCTTTTCCATAAAATGAAACCAGCGATTTCTGGGATAATTCTTTTAGTATATTGAATATCGTAGATGGGCGCATACCCGTAATCTGCACCAGATCACTGCTGGAAATAATATTATATTCCTGGATCAGTTTTAGTACGAGCTGTTCATTGATATCCTTAACTACACTTGCACGAAAGGAAAGTAATTTTTGACCGTTCATATTTAACTCTGCCGCAATAGTGAATTTTTAGAAGATGAATAATAAGAAAATAATAATGAATTACTCTACTGTAATCTCATCTATAAATATCCATGCCTTTCCCCCGGCACCAACATGCCAGGGAGGACATGTACCGACATTCTTAGCAAACAATTTTATATAACGGGCTTTTATACCTTCCAATTGTTTTTCGAAATTCTTTATACTTTCTCCGCTGTTCTTTTCTACAGCGGGGTTTTCTGCACTGTACACTTTATTGTAATTTAATCCATCAGCCGAAGTGTAATATTCAATAGAAACCGGAAAGAATATCCACGATCTTGTATTCTGAAGAAAAGAAGCGCTTATCTTTGATACTTCTTTTATTTGGCCAAGATCTATTACCGCATCAAGATCAACTCCTTCATAGCCCTGCCAGGCATCTGTATGGAAATTACTATTGCCTCTTACACCGTCAACTAAACCAAATTCGCCCCCGCCTGTATATGCGGAATGATATTTAGAGTTAATGTTAATATTTATTCCTTCCGGTATTTTGTTAAAATTTGCGGTTACAATTTTACTATACATCTCTTTTCCTGGATGCATAGAAGATGAAGCGCTTACTGCTTTGAGTGTTGTTGTTTCATTAACAAGAATAGGTTTTGAATAAACGATTTTCTCTGCAATAGGATCAGAACCGTCAATGCTATAATAAATTTTTAATGAATCATGAATAGCTGCAAGTGATATGGTAAGAGAATCTTTGAAAACTCTTTCTCCTGATTTCAGGTAAGGAACAGCAACGAATTGAAAATCCACATTTGTAACAGGAATGGAATTCTGATCTGTGCCCCATTCAGAAGGAGCAGAACCCATTTCAAATACAAGTTCAGATCCGTTTCTTAAATCCGAATGCCTGATGAAAGAATAGGGATGATCTTTTCCATTAAGAGTGCAGCTTTGAACATATTTGTTCTGTTCAGATAAGTTGTTTGCCTTTATTTCAAAAATTCCTCCACCCGGTTTCCTGATTGAGACTTTTTCAAATAAAGGAGTTCCTATAATATATTTATCTTCACCGGGACATACAGGATAAAATCCCATTGAACTGAATACATACCATGCCGACATTTGACCGCAGTCCTCATTGCCCGATAAACCGTCCGGCTTTTCAGAATACATCGTATTCAATATTTCATGTATTCTTTCCTGCGTTTTGGCAGGAGCTCCTGCATAATTGTAAAGATAGGCCATATGATGACTAGGCTCATTGCCATGGGCATACTGTCCTATGAGTCCTGTAATATCGGACTGATGTCTGCCGGTTAATTCTGAGCTTGTTGTAAAGAGCTCATCAAGTTTGGCGATGAATTTTTCATTCCCTCCGGTTAAATTAATTAATCCTTTAATATCATGCGGAACGAAAAAGCTGTATTGCCATGCGTTCGCTTCAGTATAATTTCCGCTGACTGCATATGGATCAAATGGCTCAAACCATCTGCCGTTCTTTTTAGCTCTCATTAGAGATGTGGATGGATCGAATACATTCACATAAAATTTGGATCTCTCCGCAAAATAATTATAATCTTCCTCCCTGTTAAGATCTTTCGCCATTTGGGCAATGCACCAGTCATCGTAAGCATATTCAAGTGTCTTTGAAACACTTTCACTCTCAAGGTCTGAAGGTATGTATCCCATTTCTTTATAAAACTTCAACCCGTGATGATCCTGCATTGCGCTTTTCTTCATTGCTTCATAAGCTTTCTCTATGTCAAATCCTTTAATACCCTTGAAGTAGGCATCAGCAATTACTGGAATGGAATGATAACCGATCATGGTGCCTGTTTCATTTGAGGCTAACTCCCATACCGGCAGCAGTCCGCTTTCCTCATATTTGTAAATGAGTGAATTGACCATTTCCAAAGCCCTGCTCTCGTCTGTTAGAGTAAATAGAGGATGCAGCGCACGAAAAGTATCCCATAATGAGAAGACTGTATATACGTTTTCGTTTTTCCGATTAAGAATATTTCCATTCATTCCTATATAGGAGCCGTCAGCATCAGAGAGTGTGTTCGGATTTAATAATGAGTGATAAAGAGCGGTATAAAAAATCGTTTTATTACTTTTGCCCTCTCCCTCAACCCTGATTGCAGAGAGTTCTTTATCCCATTCCTGTTCTGCAAGACTACGGATCTTATCGAAATCCCAGGATGAATTTTCACCTGCAAGATTTTTCTTTGCGCCTTCAATGCTGGTATGCGAAATCCCTATCCGTATCATTACAGCTTCATCCTGTTTAGTCGTGAAGCTCAGAACAGCTTTTACCTGCGGGCCTTCAGAATCTTTTTTCTTAGGATTAACAGTTTCATTCTCTACAATACCACCTGAAGAAAATGGCTTAGAGAATTCAGCATAGAAATAAACTGTATGGCTATTTGCCCATCCGGTTGAACGCCTGAAACCCTGCACTGTTTTATTATCTAAAATTTTGATGCCTGCGTTAACAGCTTTATCCTGAATTCCATGCACAAGATCAATAATAATGTTCGCCTCATCGGTTTTGGGAAAAGTATATTTATGGAATCCTGTACGCCTCGTAACCGTCAATTCTGCCTTAATGTTATAGTCGTCAAGAATGACAGAATAATATCCTGCTTTTGCAGTCTCATTATTGTGACTGAAGCGTGATCTGTACCCTTCATCAGGATCTTTCTTTGATCCTGGCCTGGTTTTTATCTCACCCGTGGTCGGCATAAAAAGAATATCTCCATAATCACCCACACCGGTTCCGCTGAGATGAGTATGACTGAAACCCATTATTGAATTATCTGAGTAATGATACCCGGAACACCAGTCCCATCCTTCTATATCTGTGTCCGGACTCAGCTGCACCATTCCGAACGGAACTGAGGCACCGGGATAAGTATGTCCATGTGCGTCAGTACCGACTAACGGATTTACATAGTCACTCAATTTTTCCTGGGACATAACATTACTCCGGGCAGAGATAATTAGTGATATTAACAAGCAAAGTGAAAGCCTGCTGATTATATTCATCTTGTTCGATTCCTTATTTTTTTTCTGCATGACCTGTCTGATCATATGTTTCAGGCGGAAAGAATTCTCCCGTTTCAACTGACCAGTCATTTCCGAAATATCCTGTCATCTTCACACCTTCTTCATCGGATTCAACTATTCCGGAATTATAGATAACAAGGTCGGGTAAACTAACATAGGGATGATGATATGGTGCAAAATTTACCATGTTCATTCCTTTAATTCCCGTTCCCGAAACAACACCCACGCTGGCAAATTCACTATCTTTTCTGGGACGTATCATCAGCAAGGAATAATTGCTTCCGCTAAAGGTTCTACTGCCGACAGTAATTTTTTTATTATCCACCTGAACAGGAGATTCACTAAGAAGGGAGCCCCATGCAGAATTGGTCTTTGAATTACCGAAAAGAATGACATTCCTGTCTTTATACTTTCCGGGAGTGAATTCCTCATCTGAAATTATTTCTATGGAACCGTTCCCCTGGTACCATATTCTTTCAGCATCATATCTTGCTTTCTCAAAGGCCCACTTGTTTTCTTCAGCATTTCCATTAGAGCCGTAAACAAACACAACATTATTATTAAGTGCTTCTCTGAAGTTACCTGTACGGGCCGGATACTTATTCTGTTTTACAGGTTCGCTTATCTGCTTCCATGCATTGCCCTCTCTACCGAGAAAAATCTTCTTATCTCTCTGCAATTCTATTCCGGTTATGGTCTGCTTATCCAATTCAACACTAACCGGGTCATTATTCGTAAGCATTGATGCATCTATCGCAAGTGTTTCAATGTTATCAGTTGTACCAACAAATCTTCTGCTGCCTGGTTCAAGCCGGATATTAATGTTACTAAGTTTCTGCTGCTGTTTTTGATTTATAATTTCTATCCAGTAATTCTTGGAGGAGATAGCAGGATTAGCAGTTACAAAATCAATCATCCTTACTCTTTCATTTCCCGGTACGGAGTGATGTGCAAAGTAATCGAACATTGGCATCCAGTCGACGCAATCAGCCCCTGGTTCATCGGAATTATCCCACCAATGCCCTGCTCCGGGCTCCTCATAATAAATAAAATTCTTATGGAACTTTGATAAGTTCTCGACCATAGATCTTGCCTGTTCGGGAGGAACATTATCATCAGCATCACCGTGAATTATATATATACCGTTTTGTTTTAAATTAGTGCTGAAGGCATATGTATCACTATGCTTTGTTGAACGGGTGAGAAATTTCCTGGTTTCAGTTGAGTCTGTCATTCCGCTTATCCTGTAGACCCATATACTTATCCATCCGGCACTTGGACCAATGGCAGCAAACTTATCCGGATAATTAATTCCAAGATGCCATGTTCCATGTCCTCCCATGGAATGTCCGGTGAGATAAACTCTTTCACTGTCAACATCAAATTTCTCTTCTGCTATTGCCAAAACCTCGAGAGCATCGAGTCTTCCCCAGTTCTCCCAGTTATATCCGTAGGGCCTGCGGTTAGTAGGTGCAACAATATATCCCCAGTTTTTTTGGCCGTATGAACGTGCCTGATTAATTGCTTCTACACCTGCACCGTGAAGACTTAGAAACAAAGCAGGTTTATTACCAATTGGATTTAATGGTGGATTAACGCCATAATACTGAACACTGCCGTCCATCTTACTTATAAATGTTTCCTTTCTGATCTGATCAGGTGCTACTGCATTTAATATAATCTCAGTTGATGCAAGCGCTTTCTCCCTGTTCTGTTCTACAAGTTCAATGTGCAGTTTAATCTTCCCGGTGTCCTTCAGGGCAGGCATTTTTATATAAAAAGGAGTTTTAAAGACTGAAAGAGGATGAACCGGCTTTACATTATAAAACTCAGGTTCTGAGTCATCAGTCCATGTTTTGACTGCTAAATTCTTAAAGGTACTTTCGGTGGCATTGATTATTGGTATTGCTCCAAGTGCGTTAACAGCTTCGTTAATGATAATATCAGGAATGGTAAGATCATTGTTGTTGAAAATTAAATTTTCTATTCCCGAATGAACTTTTACCTTGAGAACACCTCTGTCGCAGGCAAATAAAAGATCGTTTTTTCCTTTTTTTAATTTTACGGGAAGAAGTGAGTAATCAAATCTCACCTCCCAATCCTCGTAAACATCTTTATACTGGTAAGGATTTCCTGAGCGGGCAGTACCATTAACATAAACCATGCTGTTGCCCATGGCTTCCAGAAAAACGATATCATTTGAGGGTGACTGATAATTGAAGTAAACATATGAATTATTTAAGGATGAATCCTGGAACCATCCGGCGCTGTCAGCTTGTAAGGTTTTCCAGGCACCGGCGGATTTGTTTTTGTATTTAAATTCAGAGCCATCAGATGGTGTCTTCCATTCACCTGTTTCAATTGCAGCTATTACGGGATTGGGAGCAATTATTCTGTTTCGGTCAGCATCAAGTTTGAGTGATAATGCATCTGTTAATGTGGTTGTATTTTTATTCGTCTGGCAGAAGGTATTGGAAGACATAACCCCATAAAAAACTACAAGCAATAAAAATGATTTATTCACACTTCCTCCAAATTACGGAATTCACGTTTAAATTGTACACCATTAAAGTTTTGGTATACTGCCTCTCTGTATCTGTAGAGAGAACTGGCCCTCCTGCATGCCGCTGAGTTAAAGGTACAAAAAGATTCTCCTCATTCTGTTTTAGTTTCAATCTGACCTTCTGTCTCAGGGTTTTGCTGCAGCGGAATGGATACTTTTTGCGGTACTTCATCCGGTCTTCTGATTACTGTTCCGTCATCTGTATGATCCCTTACCATTGTTTTTAACCTTTGCAGCATTTCTCTGAAATCTTTTATACCACCGATTGTAAACCAGATGATAACAAAGAATGAGACTGTAAGATTAATGAACACAAAAGTTTTCCAGAAGGACATCCACGCCGAATCCGGAACACCAGAGACAAAATTAGCTACAGTTCCTATGATAAATACAATTACCCATACGAAAGTCCATGTGTATGCAGCTAAATAAATTACTTTGTCACCCCTGGTAAATTCTTTTGTTATACCGAGCATCTTCCAGCCTTTCTGGGGTGCCTGATCAACTATAATATTTTCTTCTTTGATTGTATACTTTCCCCTGTGAAGCATTTTATCCATATTGAAATCCACTCTCTTACCCAAAAGAGAAACAAGAACATACACAACAATGGAACTACCCATTGCCATTGCCCAGAAATACTGTCCATTGATAGGAAAACCGGGATAGATCTGCTGAAGTATAATGCCGGTTACGGAAACCACAGATCCGACAATTAATGCGCTCCATGCTGCTGCGGTAGTGCCTCTTTTCCAGTACAATCCGCCGATTATTACCGCGCCTGACCCGCCGACAAATATTGCGGCTGTGATGGCGAAATAAAGAAAAATGTAATCTGTCATGGGAAAGAAAAGACTAAAGAAGAAAATGAAAATGCACACCCCGAGAATTGATAACCGGAGTACTTTCAAATGCTGTTCCGGTTCAAAAGCTTTTTTCCTGAACGGCATAATTATATCCTGGATAAAAATGCTTCCCCAGGAATGCATGTAGGAATTGTGAGTTCCTATTGTAGCCATAAGCATAACTGCCATGAATGCGCCCATCACACCGACCGGCAGAATTTTGGATAACACAATAGGAATGCGCAGCTGATTTTGAACAGCATCGTTTCCAACTCCCGACAAAATGCCATTAACATTATCAGCGATAGATTTAAAGTCGCCATTATGCAGTATAGTGAAAGCTACTACGGGAATAAATATAAGAAAAAGCCATCTTGGAATATCTCTTAGATTACCAAGCACTTCTCCCATTTTTGCTTCATGCGCGCTCTTTGCTGATGAATTAAAACCCTGCGTACCCTGCCATGATAATTTAACGTATATCACTCCAAACACATTTATCAGAAAATACCAGAAATTAAAATCAGGGACTTCACTGGTCTTATACGGATTAATTAATGATGCATTCTCCGGTACGGATCTCACAGCTTCAAATATCTGATCCCAGTTTACAAAGAATAAACAAAATGTAATTATTATAAGGAATGTGAAATTGGAAAATATACCCTGAATGAATTCTGTTATTATTACTGCTATCTGTCCGCCGGTAAATACGAAATACAGAGAAATCATAAGAAACCCTGCCATAAGCACCGGGAAAGTAGGAATCTCAATCCCCAGCAAATTGAAAGAGAGAGGCAGCCCGGTAAAATAAATTAAAAATCTCGCGCTTACTGCCGGAAAAATACCAAAGTTTAATAAACCTGAAATGAATGCGAGTATACCGGCAAATATTCTGAAATTTCTGCTGTATCTTACTTCAAGAAATTGCGCTATTGTTAATGCCCGTGTCTGCCTGAACCTGTAAATTACCCAGCCTGAAACAGTGATCGCCAGCAGTACAACTGCCATTATGAATTCCCACCAGCGCAGAACAAATCCAGCCACATAATTTATTTCCCACTGTCCGACAATTGTAATCGCTCCAATTGCCGCCATTCCCTGTGAAACTGTTATCATGTATCTGCCGGCAGATCTGCCTGCGGAAAGAAAATCAACTACGCTTTTAACAAATTTTTTGCTTAAGCGTACACCCAGAATAAGAATGATGATTGTACTAAGGGCGATTAACCAATCAATAAGTGTTAAATTCATTCAATTCCTTTTCACTGACATAGTTAATACGGAAAATAAAACATTTTTTTACCAGAGGGGCTAGGTTTGTCTTTTCAAAAAACAAACGAATTTATATCAAATATATAAGCAATAAAAATAAAGCGCAATTGTATCTTTATTTTGATTTAGAGAAGTATTATGTTATTCAATGTAACCATTGATTATTTTATTATAAAATTATCTATTCTCTCTTTATCAATCCGGGGTTGTAATGAGATTTCTAATTATTATTCTGGGTTTTTTGTTGATCTTTGGCCGTAATTTTTATCCGGAAGATGACCATCCCTCCCTGATACCCATTCCGAATAATGTTAGCTGGACGCAAAATAATTTTATAATTGATAATCTAACTGCAGTCCACAGCGAGGATGTTAAATTAAGAGACTATTTAATTCAGAGCCTGAAACATCTTACCGGTTTAGATCTTAAACATGATAACTCTGTAAATAAAAAAAATAAAATCATATTGAAAATTGACAATAATTTCTTACCAGGGAATAGGGAGTCATATTCACTTGATGTTGATGAAAGTTCTATTGAGATAACAGGTAATGCCGGACAAGGAGTTTTCCTTGGAATACAAACTCTTTTGCAGATGATTCCACCTGAAGTAAAATCAGGGAGCTCAGATACTGACATTCAAATTCCCGGATGCAGCATTACAGATAAACCAGCCTTCAGCTGGAGAGGATTAAATCTCGATTGTTCGCGTCATTTCATGACAAAGGATTTTATCAAGAGATATATTGATATTCTCGCTTATTACAAATTCAATACTTTCCACTGGCATTTTACTGACGATCAGGGCTGGAGGATAGAAATAAAAAAATATCCCAGGCTGACTAAGACAGGGGCATGGCGTACAGAGGCGGACGGATCTGTTTACGGAGGATATTATACTCAGGATGATATTAAGGAAATAGTTAAATACGCTGAAGATAGATTTATCACAATAGTACCTGAAATAGAAATGCCCGGACATTCTCTTGCTTCTCTTGCCTCTTATCCGGAGAATTCATGTACGGGCGGACCTTTTGAAGTAGGAATTGTATGGGGAGTGATGAAGGATATTTACTGCGCCGGCAGGGATTCAACATTTTATTTCCTTCAGAATATACTCGATGAGGTAATCTCGCTTTTCCCCGGAAGGTATATACATATAGGAGGCGATGAAGCTCCAAAGAACAGATGGGAGCAATGCCCGAGATGCCAGGTAAGAATAAAAGCAGAGGGACTGAAAGATGAACATGAACTGCAGAGTTATTTTATAAAGAGAATTTCCAGCTATCTCAACTCAAAAGGAAAACAGGTTATCGGATGGGATGAAATTCTTCAGGGGGGACTTGCACCTGGAGCGATAGTTCAATCATGGCAGAGTTTTCAGGGAGCTGTTGATGCGGCGCGGCTCGGCCATTATACTATATGTTCCCCGGCGTCACATACTTATCTGAATAGCGATCCTGATGATCTTGACCTTAGAATAGCGTACTCATTCAATCCTGTCCCCGATGAACTTACAAAAGAAGAAAAAAAGTTTGTTATTGGCAGTGAAGCAAATTTATGGACGGAGCAGGCCCCGCAGGAGACAGTTGACAGTAAGTTGTTCCCCCGAATACTGGCACTTGCTGAAGTGTTTTGGACAGACTCATCCCGGAAAAATTACGATGATTTCTATGCACGACTTCAGGATGCATATGATGACATAAGCGCTTTGGGTATTAATTATGGCAGGGAATCAAAAGTGTTCACTCCGGTTACCAGTTTTGATTCCTTGAAAAAAGAATTTATTGTGAATGTTATTATGGGGCAAACGGGAATCGATTTACATTATACTACTGATGGTACCGATCCGGATTCAACTTCTTCGTTGTTTAGTGAACCTGTTCGAATAAATAATTCAGCGACAGTTAAGCTTGCGGCGTTCAGAGAGAATCATTTTATTGGAAAGCGGTACAGTTTATCATTTGATATCCATAAAGCTCTTAATGCTGAAATTAATTTAATGAGCAAATACGATGAGCGATACAGGGCTGGCGGGGATAAAGCTCTTGTTGATGGCGTGAGAGCATCACAAAATTTGCGTGACGGATTGTGGCAGGGTTATGAAGGTGTTGATTTTGAATCTGTGATTGATCTGGGAGAAACAATGGAAATTTCAGAAATAACTCCGGCTTTTCTCCTGAACTCCAATTCCTGGATCTTTCTTCCTGAAAAGGTAACAATAGCAATCGGAGATGACAAAGCTAAATACTCTGAAACAAAGACTATATTGAATGATATTCCTCAAAAGAATTCTGAAGTTAGAATTAAAGAATTTCCTGCGGTGTTTAGCAAACAATCCGTCAGATATATAAAGATAAAAGCAGAAAATATAAAAAGACTTCCTTCATGGCATCCGGGCGCAGGCGGTAAAGCCTGGCTCTTTATAGATGAAATTGTTGTGAATTAATTTAATATGCAAGGACACGAAGAATCACAAAGAAAACACGATATTCACACCGCCCCGGTCTCTCCATACATGAAAGAAATGAGCATGAAATTTTTTATTTTCCTTCTATTTTGTACTGTTATAACGGCGCAGCAAAGTGAAATGATAAACTTAAAAAATACTGATTCATTAAAAAGTCAGGACGTAAAAATGAGTGATGTAAAAGAATCTCTCCACGCCGGAGCCATTGAGATTGAAAAAGCATTAAAAATATATTATCCTGAAACTGATCCCCTGGTAATTGACAAACTTGATCAATGGCAAAACCTCAAATTTGGTCTGCTGATGCACTGGGCTCCTTCAAGTCAGTGGGGAATTGTTGAATCCTGGTCCATCTGCGCGGAAGATGAACCCTGGTGCAGACGCAGTATGGAAAATTACACCGAATATAAAAAGAAATATGAGGATCTTAAAAAAACTTTTAACCCCGTTAAGTTTAATCCCGGGAGATGGGCGGATGCTGCCTACGATGCCGGAATGAAATATGTTATATTCACTACCAAGCACCACGACGGCTTCTGCATGTATGATTCAAAATTTACTGACTATAAAATTACTGATCCTGAATGCGCCTTCCACAATAATCCAAAAGCGAATATCGCAAAAGAAATTTTTGATGCTTTCAGGGCGAAGGGATTCTGGACAGGTGTTTATTTTTCAAAACCTGACTGGCATTCTGATTATTTCTGGTGGCAAAGATTTGCTACTCCTGACCGTAATGCTAATTATGATATCAATAAATATCCCGAGCGCTGGCAGAAATTTGTTCAGTTTACTCATAATCAGATTGATGAGCTTGTTACTTATTACGGAAAGATTGATATACTATGGTTTGACGGCGGCTGGGTGAGAAGCTATACTGATGAAGAGCTGCTCGAAGAAAGAAAAACGGCAGGCAACAATATTCATCGTTTGCAAAACCAGGATATTAATATGAGGCTTATAGCTGAAAACGCTCGCAAAAAGCAGCCCGGGATTATTGTTGTTGACCGCGCGGTACCCGGTCCTTATCAAAATTATCTTACTCCTGAAAATCAGATTCCGGATAGCACTCTTTCCTATCCGTGGGAGACTTGCATGCCGATGTCATCAAGCTGGAGCCATAGTCCCGGAGCTGAATATAAATCCGCGAGGAAGCTGATTCATCTTCTTGTTGATATTGTTGCAAAAGGAGGCAACTTACTTTTAAATATTGGTCCTGATCCTGAGGGTGAGTATGACGAAACTGCTTATCAGCGTTTAAGTGAAATCGGCGAATGGATGAAAGTAAATGGTGAAGCGATTTATGATTCACGTGCTATTGAGCCATATAAGTTCAATAAGACATGTTTTACTCAACAAAAAGATAGTGGAACTATCTATTGTATATATCTTGCAGATGAGAATGAAAGCACCATGCCGGAAATTATAACTTTGCCTGCTTTTGATCTTCAGCCGGAAAGCAGGTTTATATTACTGGGAAGTAAAAGTGATCTGGACTTTGCAGTTAAAGATGATCGGATAATAGTTGAAATTCCCGGGGAAGTACGTAACAACCCTCCCTGCAAATATGCATGGACGATTAAAATAAAAAGGTAGCACATTCCGCAATTGCACTGGTAATTAAAATTTATGTACATCATCAATTTTAAAATATTATTATCATTATTACTCTTTAACGGTATTCTCTTCAGTCAGGGAAAAAACTACGTTACCATAGATGCTGAAGATACTCCTGAGGATATTATAAAGAAGGCCGCGAATGTTACCCCATCTAAACGCCAGTATGACTGGCAGAAGCTTGAACTGACCGGATTTATTCACTTTGGCATTAATACTTTTGATAATGTTGAATGGGGGACAAGAAAAACCGACATCACTAAATTTAATCCTGAAGAAATCAACGTGAAGCAATGGGTGAAGGTATTTAAGGATGCCGGATTCGAACTGATTATTCTTACTGCAAAACATCACGATGGCTTTTGCTTATGGCCAAGCAAATATACGGATTACAATATATCAAATACTCCCTTTGAGAATGGTAATGGGGACATTGTAAGGGACTTATCCATTGCGTGCAAAGAAGCCGGTCTTAAATTCGGATTCTATTTATCTCCATGGGATATGCATGAAGAAACTTACGGCACACCTGAATACAACAAATATTTTTTAAATCAGTTAAACGAACTCTTATCAAACTATGGAGAAATATCAGAAGTATGGTTCGATGGAGCAAATGGTGAAGGTCCAAACGGCCGAAAACAGGTCTATGACTGGGATGCTTATTATTCATTAATAAGAAAGTACCATCCTGATGCTGTAATTGCAGTAATGGGAAGCGACGTTAGGTGGGTTGGAACTGAAACGGGTTATGGCAGACAAACAGAATGGAGTGTTTTGCCGGTAAGTTCTACAAACCCGGACAGCATTGCTGCGGGCTCGCAAAAAGAAGCGGGATTTGTTCCGCAAAACTTGCTGGAAGAAGATCTTGGCAGCCGTGACAAATTAATATCAGCATCTGCTTTAATGTGGTATCCTGCGGAAATTGATGTGTCAATACGTCCCGGATGGTTTTATCATGAAGGTGAGGATGAACTCGTAAAATCTCCTTATGAACTATTGGATATATATTACAATTCTGTTGGGTTGAACGGAGTATTGCTATTAAATATACCCCCTGATAAGCGGGGATTGATTCATGATAATGATATTAAATCAATGAAAGGATTCCGTTACCTGCTTGATAAAACATTTGAAACAAATCTTGTCAAAGGTGCAGAACCTTCAGCTTCAAACCAGGTAAAAGGTAATGAAGCATATCATATTTTTGATAATGATCCTGAAACTTACTGGACCACAGATGAAAACATTTCCCGGGCCGCAATTGAGATTAAGTTAAAGGAAATACAAACGTTTAATACTGCAATGCTTCAGGAAAATATACTAGTGGGACAGCGGATAGAAAGTTTTCGGCTCGAATATCTTAATGGTACTGAATGGAAACCTTTTGCAAGAGGTACAACGGTTGGCTATAAACGACTGCTGAGATTTCCTGAAATATCTGCAGATAAAATCAGGATTGTAATTGATGAATGCCGGACAAACCCTACTCTGGGTGCTTTCGGATTATATAAATCGCCGCCTGAAATTACCTTTGAGCCTGAAGGTGCATCTTTTTCTGATAAGATCAGTGTGAAGATAAACAGTGACAGCAAAAATGTTAAAATATTTTATACAAATGACGGAAGTGTACCTGATGAAAATTCTAATCAGTTTAAAGATGAAATACTTCTCAATAAAACTGCGGTGATTACCGCGCTTGCCGTTTCGTCAGATGGTAATAGAGGTCTTCCTGTATCCGCATTATTTAGTAAAGCAAGATATGATATTGAGTATAAATCCCTTTACGATCAAAAATATCCCGGGCACGGAGTGTATACCTTAGTTGACGAAGTTAGTGGCAGCGTTAACTTCAGAGATGGTAAATGGCTTGGGTATAATGGGACTGATCTTGATGTAATGATTGATCTTCGTGAATCACAGGGGATCAGGAGTATCGGAGCTGGTTTTTTAAGAGATGTTAATTCATTTATTTTTCTTCCTGAATCTGTTGAATACCTTGTTTCAAATGATGGAAAAAATTTCAGCTCAGCTGGTGAGATTAAAAATGATGTACAGCAAAATGATAACAGAATAATTAAAAAAACGTTTGAAGTAAAGACAGGAGGCACCAGCGCCCGGTATGTTCGTGTTAAAGCAAAAAATATCGGTGTATGTCCGGAGTGGCATAAAGGAGCCGGAGAAAAGGCGTGGCTCTTCGCAGATGAGATAATCGTGAAGTAACCATTGAAATTAAATTGGAAAATTATATGAGAATCTATATAAGCGTTATTTTCCTTCTACTTGGAATAAATGTTATGGCAAATATACAATTCTATTACGATTCCGAATACCTTTCGGGATTCGAAAAAGAAGTCTCAGGTGAGACGATCAATTACTACACACTCAATGCAAATGCATTTGATGCGCTTCTTGTACGCTCACTCGATGCAAAAGATTTCATTGAATGGCAGACACAGCCTGTTCCAGCTGACAATAAAAATAATATTTTAACTTTTGTTGTCTTAGCCAGTCTGCAGGTTACACAGGATCCTCACACATTTACTGTCTTGATCAATGACAAGAAATATTTCACATTCAGCAACCCCACCGAAAGATCTTTGAATCCTATTATTATCAATGGTCTTAATGACTCTAAAATTGAATTCACCAACCTTGAATACGACAGATTTGATGACCTTACCGGGTTCCTTTATTTCCACCTGCCCGTAAAAGATTTTCCGGCAGGCAAACCCATACACATACGTGTTGCAGGTGAAACAGCAAAAAGCCGTACGTGGTTTATGGTGTTCAAACATCCCTGCAGATCTAATGTAGTTTTATCCAGTGAGAATGTTATTCTAAATACTCCTGAAAAGCAGAATCAATCGATGCGTCTTAAGATTTTGCATATGAGCTCGCCAGCAAAAGCATCTATACGAATCGGCAGCACAGAAACTTCTTTTGATCTTAACTTCGGATTCAATTCACTGTTCGCCGGAGTAGATGAAATTTCAGGCGAAACGGAGTTACCGGTTGTGTTTAAAATAGAAGATAAAACTATCGGCACCTTGTCGCATAAATTTAAACCGGTCACTCCTGTTACAATATATCTCCTCCCCCACTCTCATGTTGACATCGGATATACTCATGTTCAGGATGAAGTTAAGCGTCTGCAGTATCAGCATATTGAAGATGCGATAGAGCTCGCTGAGCAAACAAAAGATTATCCGAAGGAAGCTCAGTGCAGGTGGAACACTGAGGTTCTTTGGGCTCCCGAATCATATCTTCGTACAGCTGATGAAAACAAAAAGAAGAAATTTATTGATGCTGTTCAAAAGGGTATAATAGGATTGGATGGTATGTACGCGAACATTCTTACAGGTTTATGCAGCCGCGAAGAATGGACGTGGATGGCAGAAATGATACGAAAAATTAATGACGAATGTGATATCAATATTGAATCTGCAATGATATCCGATATACCGGGATGGTCATGGAGCATTGTTCCGATGCTGGCGCATTCCGGTATTAAATATTTATCATTAGGTATAAACCAGGGCGACCGTATCGGTCATGTTAGAAAAGAACTTGGGGATAAACCATTTTACTGGGTTTCACCTTCGGGAAAAGATAAAATTCTCACCTGGGTACACGAGCAGGGTTATTCTGCCTTTCATTATATATCAAAATCCGGAAGTTCCGGAGGCATCTCAGTTCTGGAACCTGTTTTAATTAATTACACCAATAAGCTTGCTGATGAAAAATATCCTTATGATTTAGTGCCTCTGCATTATACAATCGGCAGTGATAATGGTCCTGTTGATAAATACCTCTCCGACAATGTGAAAGAATGGAATAAAAGGTACAGCAGTCCGAAACTTGTAATCTCAACAACGGCTGACTTCTTCAGAGCATTTGAAAAGAAATATGGCAAGCAGTTACCTGAACTTTCAGGTGATATTACTCCCTATTGGGAAGATGGAGCTGCCTCTTCAGCGTATGAGACATCTCTTAACAGGCAGACAGCCGATAAACTTACACAGGCAATGAATCTTTTCGCGCAGTATGCACCCGAAGCTTGCCCGATAGATTCTTTTTTGTATGCATGGCGTAATGTGCTGTTATTTGATGAGCATACCTGGGGTTCATGGAACAGCGTATCAGAACCTGAAATTGAATTCACAAAACAACAGTGGAAAGTCAAAAGATCATATGTGCTTGAGTCTTCCAGGATGGCTGAAAATCTTTATACATCTGCAGTTAGTATTTTATCAGCAAAGAAAAATAATGACGCTGTTTTTGATGTATTAAACACATCTCATATTGTTCAGACAAATGTGGTTTATCTTCCTGATGAATACACAGAGAAATTAAATTCCGGATTGACAATTGTAAATAATGACGGAGGCGGAGTAGCGGTTCAGAAAATGTCGGACGGCAGTTACGCTTTTCTTACTTCAGATGTTCCTGCTTTTGGAAGCAAAAGATATTATATTGCAAAAGCTGATAAACAGATGCAGTACAATCCTGTTCATATTGACAGCCGCGTTCTGAAAAATGAATTTATTGAACTTGAACTGGATAATGAAAAGGGATTTCTAAAAAGCATGAAGCTGACTGGCCAGGGAGAAAATCTGATCGATAATTCACACCAATGGGGTCTTGGCAGTTATATTTATGTAGAAGGCCGGAAACCTAATAATCCTTTAACACATTCCGAGTTTAAAATAAAGATAAAGGAAAATGGTCCCGTTATTTCTTCATGGCTTCTGCAATTCAAAGCACCCGGTAGTAATTTGATTGAACAGGAAATTATCTTAACGGCGGGAAGCAAAAGAGTTGAAATGAATTACACAATTGACAAACAGAAAATTTATACTCCTGAAGCCGTTCGAATTGCATTCCCCATGAACATTCCGGAGAGGACTGTAACTGTGGAAAACGCATTCGGTATATATGGGATTGGAAAGCATCAGCTGAAAGCTGCTAACAAGAACTTCTTTACGCTGAATAATTTTGTTGATCTTTCAAATTCACACAGCGGTGTTACAATAATATCTCCTGATGCACCGCTGATAGAATCGGGAGGATTTACAAACGATGCATCAGTTATCGGTTGGCTTGATTCAGTAAGAGAAGGATCAGGTTTTTTTTCATATGTTATGAATAATTACTGGCATACAAACTACCTGGCGGCACAGGAAGGACGATCTTCTTACCGTTATTCACTTTATCCTCATAATACTTTTAATGCATCTCAGGCTGCATCGTATGCTGTACATTATGATCATCCTTTAATTGTTATACCTGCGGATAAAAATACACAGCCTTCTTCACCGCTGATTAAATACAATAATAGAGATGTAATTATGGTTTCAATACAGCCGCTCAATAGCGGTAAATCATCCTGGATTGCCTTTTACAATTCTGCTGAGAAAGACACAGAATTGAAACTTGAGTTCGCGAATAAACCTAAAGCTGTTTATTCCTCGGATATGCTCAAGAATAGAATTGAACTTTCTGATCCCGATGTTTCAATTCCTTCATTTGACTTAAAGTACTTTGTTATTGAATGGGAATAATAAGTGGGAGATAGAATCAAAGTATGCATTGGGGATTTATCCCAATGTTGTCAATTTAAGGTGTTCTTAAGGCTGAAAGCCTTAAATATATCAGCCCAGGGCAACGCCCTGGGTTAAGGAAACCTCAACAACTCTCGACCCTGAAGGGGTCGAATATTAATTATGAAAAATGAATGGAACTTCATAGCAATTGATCTTGGTGCTGAAAGCGGCAGATGCTTTGTAGCATTAGTTACACCGGACAGGATAGCCTTGAACGAGATACATCGATTTCCCACACATACATTGAAAATCAATGATAGTATTCACTGGAATACAGATGCCATCTTCAGTGATATACTTATTGGTCTGGCAAAGGCAAAAGATCAATTCGGTTCTGAATTTGACGGTATTGGTATTGATACCTGGGGAATTGATTATGTTCTGGTGAATGCCGATGGCACTGATGCCGGATATCCATTTCAGTATCGTGATGACAGAACAGACGGCTTGATGGCTGAAGCATTTCAGATAATTCCTGAAGATGAACTTTACACTCTCACCGGTACCAAATCTGCTCAATATAATACATTATTCCAGCTGCTCGCTGAAAAGAAAAATAAAACCGGACTTCTTCATAAAGCCGCGCACTTTCTGCTCATGCCTGAGTACTTCAACTTCAGATTAACCGGTGTAAAAAAATCAGAATTCACAATTGCTTCAACTACAGGCATAACTGACCCGCGCTTAAGAAACTGGTCGCGGAAAACAATTGAAACCTTCGGAATCCCTGAAAATATCTTTTCTGAAATGGTTGAGCCGGGGACAAAGCTTGGAACACTTCTCCCTTCTGTTGCAGAAATAACCGGAATTAGCACTGGTGTTCCGGTGTTTGCAGTTGCCGGACATGATACTGCTTGTGCCGCTGCATCAATTCCCGCATCCGACAGGTCATGGGGATTTCTAAGTTCAGGTACATGGTCGCTCATGGGAATAGAACTTAAGAATCCAATTATTAACAGCACTGCAATGAAATATGGCTTTACTAATGAGGCTGGATATAACAGGACAACTACATTACTGAAAAATATAGTCGGCTTATGGCCGCTTCAGGAATGCAGGCGGGAATGGATTAAGACCGGTGAAGAAATATCATATGCTCAGCTAACCTCATTAGCTTCAGCTAATGGGTTTACAGGAGCATGGATTGATCTTACCGATATACGTTTTCTTAAACATGGATTTATGCTGAAGAAAGTTTGTGATTATTTGACTGAAACTGATCAGCAGCTTAATTATGAGCCAGGCTTTATTACTGGTGTAATACTTGAGAGTCTTGCATATATTTACCGGAAAACAATCAGGCAGATTGAAAAATTAACGGGGACTGTAATAGAAGTAATTCATATTACAGGAGGCGGAATTCAGAATGAACTGCTTACACAGTACACAGCGGAAGCAACGGGAAAAACTGTAATTGCGGGTCCTCTTGAAGGAGCTGTCTTCGGTAATATTGGTATACAGGCAATTGCTTCAGGTGCTTTTAAAGATATCACAGAATTGAGAAGAGTAATAAGAAATAGTGTTCCTTTAAAGGAATATAAGCCTGTTAACTCTGAATACTTTAACATAAATGAAAAACATTACGACAGAGTTATAAATACTAAACAGGAGAAACATTAATTGAAACAGAACATTCAGTCACTTCGCAGAGAAATTGTTGAAGCTGGAAAAAGAATGTATGCCCGCGGATATGTAGCCTCAAACGATGGAAATATAAGTGCAAGGATTGATGATCAGTATATATTGATAACACCAACCGGGATCAGTAAAGGTTTTATGGATACTGAGGACCTGATCATTGTTGACCTGGAAGGAAACCTTGTTGGCGGAACAAAAAAGCAGTCATCTGAATCAAACATGCATCTGAAGATCTATACCGACAGACCCGATGTAAACAGTGTTTGTCATGCTCACCCACCCTACTCCACCGCTTTTGCTGTAGCAGGTATTCCGATGGAACAGATGGTTCTGCCTGAAGTAATTATATCACTCGGGACGGTCCCCATAGTAGAATACGGAACAACCGGAACAACGGCATTATACGGAATGATTTCAAAGTACATAAAAGATTATGATGCATTCCTGCTCGCAAACCACGGGGCGTTAACCATAGGTTCTTCAGTAATAAGCGCTTATCATAAAATGGAAACACTGGAACATGCTTCAATGATACAGTTCTTAGCACGGCAGCTTGGAAAAGTAAACACTCTTACTAAAGAACAAACAGATGACCTGATCGAACTTCGTCCAAAATTCGGCATAAGAAAAGATTTAGGTATAAAACCACTAAATAACTCACAGGATAAATAACCGGGTAAGTAAATGAACAATAATAAATTTTATAACAGGCTAAAAGGCAGTCTGCCTAAGATCGGCATACGTCCTGTAATAGATGGCAGAAGAAAAGGTGTAAGGGAATCGCTTGAAAACCAGACTATGCAGATGGCAAAAAACGCAGCGGAGTTCCTCAAGAAAAATCTGCGTCATTCTAACGGTATGGAAGTAGAATGTGTAATCGCTGATACCTGTATAGGAGGAGTTGCGGAGGCTGCTCAGTGCGCGGAAAAATTTGCACGTGAGAATGTGGGCGTGTCATTAACAGTAACACCATGCTGGTGTTATGGCACAGAGGTGATGGATTCCGATCCGCATATTCCGAAAGCTGTATGGGGCTTTAACGGAACTGAAAGACCGGGTGCTGTTTATCTTGCAGCAGCGCTTGCCGGCTACAACCAGTTCGGCTTGCCGGCATTTGGCATTTACGGCAGGGATGTTCAAAACAGGGATGATACAACTATACCCGGTGACGTTCAGGAAAAGCTGCTTCGGTTCAGTAAAGCAGGATTAGCGGCAGCTGAGATGAAGGGAAAATCTTACCTGGCAATAGGATCCGTTTCTATGGGAATTGCCGGCTCTATGGTTGATACACATTTTTTCAGAGACTATCTTGGTATGCGATGTGAATTTGTTGATATGACTGAGTTTGTAAGAAGAATTGATGAAAATATTTTTGATCAGGCTGAATGCAGTAAAGCACTAAGCTGGACAAAAAAATTCTGTAAGGAAGGTGAAGATGTAAATAAAGAAAAATCATCACGTGAAAGAAAAGATCATGAATGGGAAACTGTAGTCAAGATGACACTTATCGCGCGGGATCTGATGGTGGGCAATACCGCGCTTGCAGAAAAAGGTTTTGTTGAAGAATCGATGGGACACAATGCCATAGCTGCGGGCTTTCAGGGACAGCGGCAGTGGACTGACCATTTTCCCAATGGAGATTTTCTTGAGGCAATTCTGAACACTTCGTTCGACTGGAACGGTATTCGGCAGCCCTATATAATGGCGACAGAAAATGATAGTCTGAACGGCGCTTCTATGCTCTTCGGAAATCTCTTAACAAACACTGCCCAGATTTTCTCTGATGTAAGAACGTATTGGAATCCTGACGCGGTAAAGCGTGCATCAGGTAAGGCATTAAAAGGAAAAGCATCTGAAGGAATAATTCATCTGATTAACTCCGGATCATCAGCATTGGACGGCACCGGAAAGCAGAGCTGGAATGGTAAACCTGCCATGAAACCTTTCTGGGAAATAAGTGACAAAGAAGCTGAAGCCTGTTTAAAGGCAACTAGATGGTGTCCTGCTGAAAAAGAATATTTCAGAGGCGGCGGATTTTCATCTCAATTTTTAACTGAAGGAGAAATGCCGGTTACCATGAGCCGAATTAATCTTGTGAAAGGGTTAGGACCCGTACTTCAGATAGCTGAAGGTTATACTGTGGACCTGCCCGATGACATTAATGATAAACTGCAGAAAAGAACAAGTCCCACCTGGCCCACTACCTGGTTCGTTCCTGTGCTCACAGGCAAGGGTGCATTTAAAGATGTTTATTCTGTTATGGCTAACTGGGGAGCAAATCACGGAGCGATCACTTTTGGGCACGCGGGCGACAAGTTAATTACATTAGCATCTATACTCAGGATCCCTGTTAATATGCACAATGTTCCTGAAGATAGAATTTTCAGACCAGGTGCATGGAGCGCCTTCGGCACCAGTGATCCTGAAGGTGCGGATTACCGTGCCTGCAAAACCTTCGGCCCTTTATATGCATAACAATCCTGCATGATCTTATTTGTGTTTAACCAGTGTACATTCCCGTACCAGTTGTAAAGACGCGGCACTGCCGCGTCTGAATGGCACAATAAGAAATAATCACCAACGTTTATCCGAAGTCGAAATCTCAATATAATAATGTTGCCCGGAGCGTCTTATCAGTAATGCTTATCTGGTAAATTTCACTTCATCAACACCATCTTCTTCGATTGAATGAATTCACCCACCCTGAGCTGATAGAAATAAATCCCGCTGGATAATTCTGCTCCATCAAATTCAACGCTGTGCCGGCCAGTCGGTTGTTCCTCATCAACAAGAATGGCTGCCGCTTTACCCAATAAATCATACACCCTCAAACTTACTGAACCCGCTTCCGGTAATGAATACTCTATAACTGTCCTCGGATTGAATGGATTTGGATAATTTTGATACAACCCGAAATCTGCTGGTAAATCAATAACCTCCTTAATATCTGTAATTGGAACTTTGGTTCTGAATAGCCCATAGTAAGTCCCTGCGTAGATAATACCATTTTTATCCTCGGCAAAAGCCGAAACATATTGGCTGCCTTTTAAATCTGAGGAAATATTATTCCAGGATGCACCATCATCATTAGATTGAATCAGTCCTTCATTAAAAATGCTTGTAAGTAATTCCTGATTTTTTGTAATGAACACTGCCCTTGCGTCACCCTGATAGACTCTTTGCCATGAGGCACCATTGTTTCCTGATCTGAAGATTCCCCCATTGCGTTGAGAAATGAATATTGAATCTTCATCATTCACCTCAATTCCTGAGATACCACCTGAAAAGATTTTGGCGAATTCAGTTGATCCATTGCTTCGTTTATAAACTCCCGTTGAATTGCTAATGAACATATCACCACGACTGTTGACTTCAATTGACCCAAAGAATGAACCATATTTGCCGTTTGTCAGATTGTGAAAAGTACTGCCATTATCATCAGTGATGTAAACATCTCTGCTTGCCAGTATTAATGACCCATCCTGTTGTAAAATCAAACTGTTCACTGATAAATTTGAATCAAACGCTGTTCTTTCCCAGGTTACACCATAATCAGATGATCTGAAAAATCCATTCTGATCAGTCCCGGCAAATAAAAGAGAATCATTTTTAGCCGCTTCAGATATTACAACAAAATCATTTAACCCCAGGTAAGTCCACTCACCGCTTGTTAAATTCATCTTGTGTATGCCATTGTATGTTCCTGCATACAGACAATTTGAATTATTATCTGAAATGGAAGTAATAGAAGCCCGCGGAAGTCCAATCAATTACCATGTTGCTCCATTATCTGTTGATTTATGTATTCCGCCTCGGGTATCGGACGCTGTGAATATTTCACCATCAGAAGCTATTCGCAACCGGAAAACATTATTGTTTGATAAACCGACATTTGAGGCAATCCAGCTTTTTCCTGAATCACTGGATATGAGTACTCCATATTCAAGAGTTCCGGCTATGAATTTATTTCCCAGAATTAGAAGTGATTGTACTACCGTATCCTGCAATGCCAGATGTATCCATTTATCACCATTATTATCAGAATAGTAAATGCCATTGCCTTTGTTGTGTCCTGTTCCGGTACCAACAAAAATTTTTCCGGCTGAGTCAAATTCAATACAGGAAATGGATAGATCCGGTAAACCATCAGACATTTTTACCCAGTTAGTACCTTCGTCTGTGGATCTGTAAACACCCTGCCATGTTCCTGCATATATATATCCATTAGATCCAACAGCAAGAGATATTGTCTGCAAATTAATCCAATCAGTCCAGGTTTCACCATCATCCGTTGATTTAACAATACCTGACCAATCTCCGTCACCTGCGTACATATTTCCTGCTTTGTCAAATGCTATAGCCCAGCATTCGTTGAGGGGGTACTGATTTTGTAAAGTATCCCAGGTTTCACCATCGTCTGTTGATCTGAGAAGTCCTTCCCAATCATTCCCGATGAAAATATGATCTTTATTATTGATCGCGATGGTAAAAATCTGAAACTCGCCATAGTTTTGATCACATCTGGTCCATGTTTTACCTTTATCTTTAGATCTGTAAAGTCCTGCACCGCCCCACCAGCCGCCGGCATAAAGCCAGCCTTTTGAATTAATTGCTATATCTGCTACAAGACCGCCATTTGGACCGTTGGTGCTTTCCCAAATAATTTGTGCCTGAGTGGTAAAATAAAGAAGAAGTGAAATAAGAAATGTGATCAGGTATTTGTGCATATTTTCCCCCGTAGAAATTTCAGTGCAATATAAAGAGAATAGTAAACCGAGTCAATTAATTTCTTGAAGGTAATTTTTTATCTCTGCTTACGAATTAACTATATCAAGCATTTGTCCATGCACCCTGCCGTTTGAGGCAATGATATTCTCACCAAAAATATCTCTTTTGTTTCCATTGAAATCGGTAACCAGTCCCCCTGCTTCCTGCACCAGGAGCTGCCCCGCGCACATATCCCAGGGATAAAGAAATGACTCCCAGTATCCGTCAAACACTCCGTCTGCAACATAACACATATCTAATGCCGCTGATCCGAGTCTCCTCAATCCTCTTGAAGCGAGCATGAAGCTGCTGAAGATTTTAAGAATATGCTCAGGATTTTTTGTCGCCACTTCATAAGGAAAACCGGTTACCAGCAGACTTCTTCCCATTTTATCGTTTTTGCTGACTTTCATTTTTCTTGAATTGCAATAAGCACCACCGCCCTTTTCTGCATGATAAACAGCATCCCGCATAACATCATAAACAACGCCGTAGATGGTATCTCCTGCTTTTTGAACTCCTATCGACACACAAAAAATAGGCAGTCCATGAGCATAATTGTTTGTGCCGTCGATAGGATCAATCACCCATAGATAGTCCGCTGATTTATACTCACCCCCGCTTTCCTCTGCCAGAACTTTATGTCCCGGAAACTCCTTATTGATATATTCAATTATCAATTTCTCAGATTTTTTGTCTATTGCAGTTACAAGGTTTGTTTCACTTGTTTTGAACTCCACCTCAAAATTGGTTCTGAAGTTCTCTCTTATGAGCTGTCCCGCTTCTTTGGCGATATTTACAATTTTATTCAGCATATAATATTTATTGGTTTTATTAAAAATAAAACAAATTCCACAAAGCACAAACCTTCATTTCCTTCCGGTTCCATATCAAAAACCTCCAAGGTTCAGGAAAACCTTGGAGGTTAACCTATGCCATTCGGGCTTTAGCGCTCTGATCCGCGCAAATCCGTCTCTAAAATTATCGTACTACTTTAAGTTAACAACAATCTCAAAAATCTTATCCGTTAAATCCGTGTTCGATTAGGCTTCCGTGTTCTATTGGGCTTTAGTGTTTCCTTTAACCCAATTACTATTCCTTGATAGCACCCTCCTTTTTTGGTATATTAGACAACAAATTTATATAACATTGGGAGTTGAAGAAAGTTGAAGGAAACCAATACTAGCCTGAATGAAGAAGCCACTGTAATTGATGAAATACCCAAAATCTTACCCATCCTACCCTTAAGAGATAATGTAATTTTTCCATATATGATCTTCCCTGTACTGGTAGGAAGGGAACAATCAATTAAAGCTGCTAATCATGCTCTGGAACACTCGAAATTCATCTTTTTATCAGCTCAGCGTAAAGCAAATATAGAAGATCCCCGTAAAGAAGATATTTTCAGGGAAGGCACTATTGCCAAAATAATTCAGATACTTAAGCTGCCTAATGGCCTGATGAAAATACTGGTCGATGGACTACTGCAGGGACGCATACTCGACTTTACCGATAATAAAAATTTCTTTGAAGCGAAGATAGAAGTCATTTCTCCTAAAGGGGAAAATCAGGTAGAAATGAATGCACTGCTAAGACAGATGACACACCTTTTCAAAGAGTACGTAAAGATAAACAGAACAATTCCCTCTGAAGCTATTGCAGCCTATGATAATATCGATGAACCTGACCGCAAGCTGTTCTATGTTGCTGCAAATATTACACAGAATATTGAAATTAAACAGACTATCCTTCAAAAATTCACGCTTAAGGATCAGATATATGAACTTATAAAGATCCTTAATTCGGAAATAGATATTCTCAAGGTTGAAAAAGAGATTGAAAACAAAGTTCAGGAGAACATTGCTAAAACTCAGCGGAAATTTATTATACAGGAACAGATCCGAATTTTGCAGGAGGAACTTGGGGAAGAGGATGAAGCGTCACCAGATACCGCAAGGCTGAGAGATAAAATTAAAAAAGCTAAGATGCCTAAGTATGCTGAAGAAAAAGCACTGGATGAATTTAATAAACTTAGAAAAACTCCTCCTATGTCACCGGAATCCACGGTAATCCGTAATTATCTCGAATGGCTGCTGGAAGCTCCCTGGCATAAACGTACAAAAGATAATCTGAATTTAAATTATGTTCGCAAAATTTTAGATGAAGACCATTTCGGTCTTGATAAACCGAAAGAGAGAATCGTTGAGCATATAGCCGTGCTGAATCTTGTAAAACAGATGAGAGGACAAATACTTTGCTTCGTAGGACCTCCGGGAGTTGGTAAAACTTCTTTAGGTAAATCAATTGCGAGGGCCATTGGACGCACTTTTGTAAGGATCAGTCTTGGCGGTGTTCGCGATGAAGCTGAAATACGCGGACATAGAAGAACTTACATAGGTTCAATGCCCGGCAAAATTATTCAGTCCATGAGAAAAGCAGGAACAATCAATCCTGTAATTCTGCTGGATGAAATTGATAAAATGAGCATGGATTTCCGCGGCGACCCCTCATCTGCAATGCTTGAAGTGCTTGATCCTGAACAGAACCATACATTTAATGATCATTACCTTGATTTAGATTATGATCTCTCTCAGGTAATGTTTATTACAACCGCGAATGTTAAGTACAATATTCCCCTGCCGCTGCAGGATAGAATGGAAATAATTGAACTGCCCGGTTATCTGGAGCATGAGAAGCTTCAGATTGCCCGCCGGCATATAATTCCTAAGCAGCTTAAGGCTCATGGTCTTTCTGATAAGAAAATAAATTTTCAGGATGAATCAATTAATAAAATAATTACTGAATACACACGTGAAGCAGGTGTAAGAAATCTTGAGCGCGAACTTGCCCACGTATGCCGGAAAACTGCTAAGGAAATTGTGCTTGACCAATCCTCGAATGGGCATAAGAAAAAGAAATCCAAAGAAGAAGTAAATATTACATTGGATAAAGTACATGAATATCTTGGTGTTCCGAAATTCCGCCGACTGAGAGCCGCTCTGGAGAAGAGAGTAGGAAGCGTTACAGGTTTAGCCTGGACGAGCGTTGGCGGAGAAATCCTCAGCGTCGACGCAACCGTGATGAAAGGACCCGAAAAACTTATACTTACCGGACAGCTGGGCGATGTTATGAAAGAATCAGCACAGGCAGCCTTGAGCTATATCCGCTCTAACGCTAAGGAAATGAGTCTGGAATCTGATTTCCAGAAAGGAAAAGAAATTCACATACATCTTCCTGAAGGATCTATTCCAAAAGACGGCCCTTCAGCAGGAATAACTATGACTATGGCAATGTATTCTGCATTCAGCGGAATTGCTGCGAGAAGTGATGTTGCAATGACCGGAGAAATTACCTTACGCGGTAATGTACTTCCTATCGGAGGTCTGAATGAAAAATTACTTGCAGCGCAGAGAAGTGGAATCAAAACTGTTCTTATCCCGAAGGATAATGAGAAGGATCTCCTTGAGATCCAGCCGGAAGTAAAAGAAGGATTAACAATAATCCCTATTGAAAGGATTATTGACGCACTGCCTTACGTCTTTGAGGAATCACCTAAACAGAACAATAAAAAAACTCAAAGCACTAAAGTTCAAAGCACCAAAATGACTGCAAAGAAAAAATAATGAGCAAAACAGTAATTATTGAACATAACCTGAGCAAAGAAGAAAAGTATGAAGCACTGAGCGCACAAATGCAGCATCTGCTTGAAGAGGATGATTTAATACTTACCAACCTCTCGAATTTTATTGCTGCCATTAACCAGAGCTTTGAAACCATCAGCTGGATCGGATTCTATTTTATGCGCAATAATGCTCTTCATTTAGGGCCTTTCCAGGGAAAGACTGCTTGTACCCTTATTGAACTTGGCAAAGGTGTTTGCGGTGACTCCGCAAAACAGAGAAAAACTATTATTGTCCCGGATGTAGATCAGTATCCCGGTCACATTGCCTGTGACTCTGCTTCCAGATCTGAAATAGTTATTCCCCTGATCCAGAATAGTATTTTATACGGCGTGCTGGATGTGGACAGCAGTTACCTTAATAATTTTGATGATACCGATAGAATTTATCTCGAACAGCTTTGCAATACTTTGTTCCATTTTGTTAATTTCGAAAAATTTATCTTAACCTGATTATGGCTTATATAGTTACAGCACGAAAATGGCGTCCTGCAAGATTCGACGAAGTTGTTGGACAGGAACATATTACAGTCACCCTCAAAAATGCGATCCGCAATAATAGAATTGCCCATGCATATCTTTTCGCTGGTCCGAGGGGTGTAGGAAAAACAACAACAGCAAGAATACTTGCAAAAACTCTCAACTGCTTGAGTCCGGTTGAATATGAACCCTGTAATAAATGCGAAATGTGTCAGTCATTCAACAGTTCCCAATCACTCGATATTATCGAAATTGACGGTGCTTCAAACCGTCGTATTGAAGAAATACGTACATTAAGAGAGTCTGTAAAGTATGCTCCTACAAAAGGTGAATATAAAGTATATATCATTGATGAAGTGCACATGCTTACCAATGAATCTTTTAATGCACTTCTGAAAACACTCGAAGAACCTCCTGCGCATACAATTTTTATATTTGCTACTACTGATGTACATAAGGTTCCATTAACAATTATTTCAAGATGCCAGCGCTTCGACTTCAGAAGAATTGAGCTTAGTACCACAAAATCGCTTCTGCAGAAAATTGCTGATTCTGAAAACATCAAAATAGATGATCAGTCGCTTACCATAATCGCAAAAAGATCTGACGGTGCTTTAAGAGATGCTGAAAGTCTTTTTGATCAGCTTGTCTCCTTCTGCGGACATTCCATTGACTCTGAAACAGTATTCCGGATGCTGAACCTTATTGATGATGAAGTATTATTTGCCATCTCCGATGCAATTCTTACTAAATCCTACATGACTGCATTCGAGATATCCCGTAAAGTTTATGAAAACGGCTGGAATTACGTTGATTTCCTGAATGAGCTAGTTGAACACTTTCGAAATATAATGGTAACTGTACTAAGCGGAAGCAGTAATCTTTTAGAAACTTCAGAGATTAACAAACAGACTTACCTCCGGTACAAAAATAGTTTCAGTGAAGGTGATTTATTAAGAATATTAAGTTTTCTCAATACAACCCAGCAGGAACTGCGTTTTAGTCAGAACCATCGTATTAAGATCGAGGTTGCCCTATATCATTTAATAGGTCTTGAACGATCCGCCACTTTAAAAGATATTATCACTAATCTTGAGGATATCAAAAAAAAAACTCCGGCAGTAGTATCTGAGAAACAGGAGAATAATAAACCTTCCCCTTTAAAAAAAACTGTATATAGTACCGGATTTAATATTTCCGAAAATATTTCTGGTCTTCAAAGCGATCTATTAAATCTTGCTGATATTCAGAAAAAGTGGGAATATTTCGTAAACGAGGTTAATCAGGAAAAATTTATTGTCGGCTCAGCTTTAAGCAATCTGAAGCTTTTAAGTTATGATGGATATAAGTTGAACGTTGAATTAACCGATGTAACTGCTAAACCAATAATCACAGCGAATAAAGACTATTTTACTTCCAAGACTAACTCCATCTTCGGTAAAAATATCATACTGCATATTGAAGATAGGTATGAAACAACAACACCAGCTTCCGTTCAGAAACTTCAAGAGAAGGAAGTTGACGAATCAAATCCTCTGGTTAAGGCTATAATTATGGATTTGGGCGGAGAGGAGCTTTAAGTTCTGGTTCTTTTAAAAAAACCGAAAGCGCTTTTCTTAGGCTTAATCTCTTCTTTAGGTTTTTCCCCGGTAAGTTCTTCAATAATTTCGTTTTGAAGTGTAGTTGGCTTATCAATAATATTTGAAAAAGTTTTCAGCTGCTGGAAATAATTGCTCATCTCATTATAAGAAGTATTGCACTTATAACATTCTCCGAGATGTTTGTCTATCAGGATTCTTAAATCATCAGATAAAAGATCGTCATAATAATCATCTATAAATCCGAATACTTCCTCACAACCCATTTCTGTCCGATAGATATTTTTTTCTTCCATTCCTTACAAGATCTTTAATTTCATCTGAACTGAATTGCCACAAAAGATCATTTACTTCAGCATATGAATATTTTTCATGATCATGCAGTACAATGGCTATTCTTTCCCAGGTTTCTAAAGATAAGAAATAATTACCAATTTTACTTTGACGTGCCTTACCCCATCTTGCTGCACCCGGTTCAGAATCAGCCGCTTTTTCAGTCTCTCTTTTTCTTACTTCTTCAAGAATATAATAGATCGCAAATCCATGCAGCCAGGAATTAAAAGATGTATCTACCCGGAGTTGTTTAATATTCTTCCAGGCATCAAGAAATACTTTCTTTGTAAACTGATTCGCTAATTCTGTATCCGCAGTCAACATGAGGCATAAAGAGTAGATATCCCCGATATTCAGTTCACATAATTGAATAAAAGCATTTTTGCTTCCCTTCTTCGTTGAATCAACAAGACTGATGATATAGCGGTTGTTATTTTCGTGCATAGTTCACAATTATGATCTAAAGTTTACTTAATATAAATCATACAATCAATAGTATTATAGTACTTTATACGCTTTACCGGCGTGAAAAAATACTTTATAAAAACCAAAACCAATTCTATACACCGCATTGTAAACAATGTCCTCTATGAACACATATAGTGCCTCCGCACTTAGAACAGCTCCATTTAATCTTCTCTGTTCTAATGAATTCTCTAATACCTGTTTCCCGGATAGAATTCAAATTATCAATTAAACTCATATTATATTTAGTTCGATATCTTTTATCCAATTCTCTTAACCTTCTGCAGGCAAAAGATTCGCAGCTGGAGCAATATTTAATCTTGCCCTCACTAAAGACTACACAATTTTTTATTCTGCATCTGCTAACACTTACTTTCATGTTGGTTCTTTCTCTGCAGCCTGGGCATTTATCTTTTACTCTAAGATATGCAGAACATGTTCCGCAGTTAATTCCGCAGGGTGCAATAAGTGATGTTTTAAACTTAGTCTTAGTCATGTTGACTCCGGTGTTGGTTAAGGAATGCTGAATGAAATTAAAGAAATGGAAATGTAATGTCAATAAATGTGATATTGTAAGGGCGGGAAATTAAAGTGTTTAGAGCTTTAAAATAAAAAATCCCGATTAACTTAATAACCGGGATAAAAAATAAATCTGGCAACTACCTACTCTCCCACACAGTTACCCATGCAGTACCATCGGCGTATAGGGGCTTAACTTCTCTGTTCGGAATGGGAAGAGGTGTAACACCCTAGCCATAGTCACCAGAAAACTCATAAAAATCAGTATTATAAAATATTTGAAAGAGCAGCCATACAAAAACAACGATCTGTATATAAAAATATATTGATTAAGCCTCACGACTTATTAGTACTGCTCAGCTGAATGCATTACTGCACTTGCACCTGCAGCCTATCAACCTCGTCATCTCCGAGGAGTCTTTAGTCCCATTACTGGGAGGGATATCTCATCTTGAAGCGTGCTTCGCGCTTAGATGCTTTCAGCGCTTATCACAACCGTACATAGCTACCCAACCATGCCGCTGGCGCGACAATTGGCACACTAGAGGTACGTTCGTTCCGGTCCTCTCGTACTAAGAACGACCCTTCTCAAATATCCTGCGCCCGCATAGGATAGGGACCGAACTGTCTCACGACGTTCTGAACCCAGCTCACGTACCGCTTTAATTGGCGAACAGCCAAACCCTTGGGACCTTCTTCAGCCCCAGGATGCGATGAGCCGACATCGAGGTGCCAAACCTTGCCGTCGATATGAACTCTTGGGCAAGATCAGCCTGTTATCCCCGGCGTACCTTTTATCCTTTGAGCGACGGCACTTCCACTCGCTACCGTCGGATCACTAAGTCCTGCTTTCGCACCTGCTCGACTTGTTTGTCTCGCAGTTAAGCTCCCTTTTGCCTTTACACTCGCCGCACGATTACCAACCGTGCTGAGGGAACCTTTGAGAGCCTCCGTTACTATTTAGGAGGCGACCGCCCCAGTCAAACTACCCGCCTAACACTGTTCCTGGTCCTGATTCAAGGACCGAGGTTAGAATCCAGATAAAACAAGGGTGGTATTTCACCGTTGGCTCCACCGAAGCTAGCGCCCCGGCTTCAAAGCCTCCCACCTATCCTACACATGCCTTACCCGAACCCAATGCTAGGGTGCAGTAAAGGTGCACGGGGTCTTTCCGTCCATATGCGGGTAACCGGCGTCTTCACCGGTACCACAATTTCACCGAGCCCGTGGTTGAGACAGAGCCCAAATCGTTACACCATTCGTGCAGGTCGGAACTTACCCGACAAGGAATTTCGCTACCTTAGGACCGTTATAGTTACGGCCGCCGTTTACTGGGGCTTCGGTTCAAAGCTTCGCTTGCGCTAACCTCTCCCCTTAACCTTCCAGCACCGGGCAGGTGTCAGTCCCTATACATCGTCTGAATTGACTTCGCAGAGACATGTGTTTTTGTTAAACAGTCGCTTGGGCCATTTCACTGCGGCCTCTTTCTGCTTCAGGAGTAAATCCCTTCACTTACTTGAGGCACCCCTTTTCCCGAAGTTACGGGGTTAATTTGCCGAGTTCCTTAACCACGGCTCACTCGAGCACCTTAGAATATTCATCCCATCTACCTGTGTCGGTTTACGGTACGATCTGATAAATTTTTCCCGTACGAAGATTTTCTTGGCAGCTTGATTACGGTTAGTTTGCGAGCTAAGCTCTCCCGTTCGTGTCTCGGTGTTGAGAGAAAGCGGATTTGCCTACTTCCTCCACCTACGCACTTAGACCACCTAATCCGTCAGGTGGCTAACCTTCACTCCTGCGTCCCTCCTTACGGTCAAACAAAATTTACCAGGTACAGGAATATTAACCTGTTTTCCATCACCTACGCCTTTCAGCCTCGGCTTAGGGATCGACTAACCCTGAGACGATTAACGTTGCTCAGGAAACCTTAGATTTTCGGTGGACAGATTTTCCATCTGTCTTATCGTTACTTATACCAACATTTGCTTTTCTATCCGCTCCAGCATGCTTCGCAACACACCTTCAATGCAAATAGAATGTTCCCCTACCACTTCTAATAAATTAGAAATCCATAACTTCGGTAAGTAGTTTAGTCCCGAGAATTGTCGACGCCTGGTCGCTTGACTAGTGAGCTATTACGCACTCTTTAAATGAATGGCTGCTTCTAAGCCAACATCCTAGTTGTCAAAGCAACCTGACATCCTTTATCTGTTAACTACTATTTAGGGACCTTAGTTGATGGTCTGGGTTGTTTCCCTCTCGGCAATGAAACTTATCTCCCACTGCCTGACTCCCGAGAAACATATATACGGAATTCGGAGTTTGTCTGGGTTTGGTACCGTTGTGACAGCCCTAGCCCAATCAGTGCTCTACCTCCGTTATACTATTACTCGAGGCTAGCCCTAAAGCTATTTCGGGGAATACGAGCTATCTCCGAGTTTGATTGGTCTTTCGCTCCTACCCTCACCTCATCCAAGCGGTTTTCAACCCACACTGGTTCGGACCTCCATGAGGTTTTACCCTCACTTCATCCTGGACAAGGGTAGATCACCCGGTTTCGCGTCTACCGCACGTTACTGAAACGCCCATTTCGGACTCGCTTTCGCTACGGCTGCGTTTCTTAAAAACTTAACCTTGCAACGCACGAGTAACTCGTTGGTTCATTAAACAAAAGGCACGCTGTCATCCCGACGAATCGAGACTCCAACCGTTTGTAAGCATACGGTTTCAGGTACTATTTCACCCTCCTGTTAGGAGTGCTTTTCACCTTTCCCTCACGGTACTGCTTCACTATCGGTTACGAGAGAATATTTAGTCTTAGGAGATGGTTCTCCCGGATTCCCACAGAATTCCACTTACTCCGTGGTACTTGGGAACAGCTTCAAGAGTTACATTATTTTCACCTACAGGACTATCACCTTCTATGGTTGAACTTTCCAGAATATTCGGTTAATAATGTAATTTTTTACTCTTTGATCTATCAGTAATTTGATCAGAAACGTCCCGCGACACCGCTAGCACAACGGTTACTGCCTTTGACATGCTAAACGGTTTAGACTCTTTCCCTTTCGCTCGCCACTACTTAGGAAATCACTATTGTTTTCTTTTCCACCAGCTACTTAGATGTTTCAGTTCACTGGGTTGCTTTCTTGCATCCTATGGATTCAGATGCAGATATCCAGACATTACTCTGGATGGGTTACCCCATTGGGATATCCACGGGTCTCAGGTTGCTTCCACCTATCCGTGGCTTTTCGCAGGTAGCCGCGTCCTTCATCATCTTCTCGTACCAAGGCATCCACCGTATGCCCTTAGTAACTTAACCAAAAAATATATTTTTATACACAGATATTACATTGTTTTTAATATGGCTAGTAAAACATCGTCCACTAGGAACTAGTTTTTACTCTTTCAAAATTTCAAAGAACATTTTTGTGGAGCTAATCGGGATCGAACCGATAACCTCCGCCTTGCAAGGGCGGCGCTCTCCCAATTGAGCTATAGCCCCAGAAATCCTATTAAAAGGGTTCTGGGTGAATATAAAATATTCAGCTTGATTACAGCACAAACCCCTTTGGATGTGGGCCTGAGTAGAATTGAACTACTGACCTCACGCTTATCAGGCGTGCGCTCTAACCAACTGAGCTACAGGCCCAGGTCAAAAAAACAATAATTTTAAGAACATTCTTGAACCCGAAGCTCAAGTAAGGACAAAAAAAAATATTTGTGAGTGATAAACTTGTAGTTTAGAGATTCTGATTACTCTTTAGAAAGGAGGTGATCCAGCCGCACCTTCCGGTACGGCTACCTTGTTACGACTTAGCCCCAGTCACCAGTTTTACCTTAGGCAGCTCCCTCCTTGCGGTTAGGACACTGACTTCGGGTACCCCTGGCTTCCATGGCTTGACGGGCGGTGTGTACAAGGCCCGGGAACGTATTCACCGCGCCGTGCTGATGCGCGATTACTAGCAATTCCAACTTTATGGAGTCGAGTTGCAGACTCCAATCCGAACTGAGGATACCTTTATGGGATTGGCTCCACCTCGCGGTTTGGCAACCCATTGTAGTACCCATTGTAGCACGTGTGTGGCCCTAGGCGTAAGGGCCATGCGGACTTGACGTCATCCCCACCTTCCTCACTACTTGCGTAGGCAGTCCTATTAGAGTGCCCAGCTTAACCTGATGGCAACTAATAGTAAGGGTTGCGCTCGTTGCGGGACTTAACCCAACACCTCACGGCACGAGCTGACGACAGCCATGCAGCACCTGTACAGACGCCCCGAAGGGAAGGGTGCTTTCACACCCGGTCGTCTGCTTTTCAAGCCTAGGTAAGGTTCTTCGCGTTGCATCGAATTAAACCACATGCTCCACTGCTTGTGCGGGCCCCCGTCAATTCCTTTGAGTTTCAACCTTGCGATCGTACTCCCCAGGTGGAATACTTAATGCGTTAGCTGCGACACTGAGCATTGCTGCCCAACATCTAGTATTCATCGTTTACAGCGTGGACTACCAGGGTATCTAATCCTGTTTGCTACCCACGCTTTCGCGCCTCAGCGTCAGTGTCAGACCAAGAGATCGCCTTCGCCACTGGTGTTCTTCCAGATATCTACGTATTTCACCACTACACCTGGAATTCCATCTCTCTCTTCTGAACTCAAGATTTGCAGTATCAAAGGCAGTTCTGCAGTTAAGCTGCAGGATTTCACCACTGACTTACAAACCCGCCTACGCGCCCTTTACACCCAGTAAATCCGGACAACGCTAACCCCCTACGTATTACCGCGGCTGCTGGCACGTAGTTAGCCGGGGTTTCCTCTGAAGGTACAGTCAATTCAGGCCCCTTACGAGACCTGAGTTTTCGTCCCTTCTCACAGGAGTTTACAACCTTACGGCATTCATCCTCCACGCGGCGTTGCTGGGTCACCCTTGCGGGCATTGCCCAATATTCCTCACTGCTGCCTCCCGTAGGAGTCTGGACCGTGTCTCAGTTCCAGTGTGGCTGATCATCCTCTCAGACCAGCTACTGATCGTTGCCTTGGTAGGCCATTACCCTACCAACTAGCTAATCAGATGCAAGCTCATCTATAGACGTTACATTGCTGCAACTTTAACAACATCACCATGCGGTGCCGCTGCATCGTTCGGTATTAGCGCCGATTTCTCGACGTTATTCCAAATCCATAGGTAGATTACTTACATATTACTCACCCGTGCGCCACTGTCCCAGGAGTATTGCTACCCCTGTTCTCGTAGACTTGCATGTGTTAAGCACGCCGCCAGCGTTCGTCCTGAGCCAGGATCAAACTCTCCGTTGTAGATTATAAATTTTTGTAATCTGGGAGAGCTGTTCGCTCAATCGAATCAAAAAACTGACAAGTTTATTACACTCACAAAATTTCAAAGAACTCGTTATACAAGGATTATAAACTTAAGTAATTCACTTTCAAAAGTCAAGTACTTTTTTATTTTTCCTTGTTGTTGTTTTCATTTTTATTAAGAACTGCTTTCAAAAAAAAAGCTTCTAAACTTAAGGCTTATTTTGCTGTTTGTCAAGAGCCTTTATAAAAAAAATTAACTTTTTTATTTTTTTCAATATTAGAAGAACATTTTCTGTAGATAAAAGTGATAACGAACTTGAAGACTATCCAGAAGACTGATCTGAGGTATTATCTAACTTTTATTTCAACTTCACTAATATAAGGCATTTGTTGTAAAGAACAAAAGGTATTTTATAATCAACTTCAAAAAAAAACGCGGAATTTGTAAACCTTGTATTTTGCATAGTCTTAAACGCAATAAAAAGAGCTATGAAAAGCACAAAGTGTATTATTAACATCTACTATATGAATAATAGTTCCAACTCTTTGACACAATAAAAGAACCATGAAAAGCACAAAGCGTATTATTAACACTTACTATATTAATAAAAGTTCCAACTCTTTGACATAATAAAAAGAACTATGAAAAAGTTGACATAATAAAAAGAACTATGAAAAAGCACTTTCCTAGTATTTTACACTACATATCAAGTACTTTCTTACTATCACTTTGAATTAAAGTACAAAAGGTCCAACAATACTTCTGATGGTCTTAGTTCCCCTTAATAACATTATCATGTCCACGGGTGGTTTCTCACACAAAATGTCAAAGTACAGGAGAACCAACAATATTTCCGATGCATTTAGTTCCGATGCATTTAGTTCCGGCTAAAATCATCATCATGTCCAGGGGGCATACACAAAATATCAAAGCACAGGAGAACCAACAATACTTCTGATGCATTTGGTTCCAGCTAAAACATCTTAAGACCCAGGTTTGTAAATTTTCTTAAAAGGATTCTTTCAGGCTTTTTATTAACTGAAGCCCCTGGTAGCAGACACTTTCCGTAGTGAGCTCACGTTCATTGTACTTGATGCCGAGACTTTGGTTTATTTCAGGTCAACAGCAGGAACAACATAAACCGTGCTTAGGGGCTTAACCGCTAATTTTTAATCACAAAGTGAATTCCGGGTTTTTAATTTTTACATTTTTTTTATATATTTCGAAAGGAATTTTATTATATGCTTAAGAGATAAAATTCTTATTGAAAGAAACAAAACTTTGTTGTATTTTAATCTTAAAGATTGTTCTGTATATACTGTCTGAAACTTTTTATTGATTTTATTGTTTTACCATTTAAGGAGCCTGTTAGCGATATAATGATACGATATTGGTAATGCGAGAACATATTTATAACCTTTGAAAGGGTGGTTAGTAATGAAAACAATTAAATCAAAAGTGGAAAATCCTCTCAGGGATTTAATCAGCGATGAGATCTATGAACTGTTAAGCAGTAAAGGTTTAATTGACGAAAAATCCGTTAGAGATTATCAGATCAGGAACAAATTCAAAGAATTAAGAGCTACAAAGATAAGTGCTAGTGATGCAATCGATGCTTTAAGAGAAGAATATCCTTATTTGCAATTCGATACGATTAGAAAAATAGTTTATCAGATACATAAATAGAGATCTAAAAGTTTTAGACTCTTCAAAGCTCTCTCCCCAGAGCTTTGTATTAATGAGTCGGCCCAGTGTCCCCCCAACGCTGGGCTTTTTATTATTTTTTATTCAGGATCCAAATAATAATGGCTAAAGTAAAGAAGACCACGGTTCGTACTGCACAGAAAAAATCACACGTTTCTCCTTTTTCAATTTATTGGGCTAAGGAAAATTATATTCTCCTTCTGGCAGCATTCGGATTTTTAGTGCTTGGATATGTAGTAATGTCAATGGGCAACTGGGATAGCTGGGTTTCGCTGAATGTCTCTCCGATGATTCTTCTTATAGCTTATGTGGTATTAATCCCCGCGGCTATATTTTATAATAAAAGAAAGAAAGAAACTAAATAATCCTCCGTAACAATATTTGACAAGACTCAGTTTTGATCAGCTTGTTAATCTAAAAATGCTTCTTAATGTGGAAGGTATCGGACCTGGTAAGATCAGGAACCTTCTTACAGTCCTAAAAACTACAGAAAATATACTACATTCCAGCTACAATTCACTTCTGAAAGTTGATGGTATTCATAAAAATCTAGCCTCAAGAATTCAAAAAGCACATTCAAATATTAATGAAATGCGCTGCAGAACTGAGCGCGAACTTAATATTCTCGAAAAGATAAACGCTGAAATAATTACAGTTTGGGATGCCGAATATCCTGATATTCTTAAGAAAATTTACGATCCTCCCATTCTCCTTTATTGCAAAGGTAAAATCTCCGAAACTGATAAATATTCCATCGGTATAGTGGGAACCAGAAATCCCTCAAACTATGGCAAAATACAGGCAGAAAGATTTGCCGCCGGTATTTCCTCTCATAATATTGCGATTACCAGCGGATTAGCAAGAGGTATTGACACTGTCTCACATAGAGCAGTATTAAAAAGCAAAGGGCGTACTATTGCTGTTGTTGGATCCGGACTTGATGTAATTTATCCTCCTGAAAACAAGGGGTTGTTTGATGAAATTGCAGAATCGGGACTTATTTTATCAGAATTTGAACCTGGTTCAAAACCGGATGCTCAAAATTTCCCAAGGAGAAACAGGATTATATCAGGATTATCTTTAGGCATTCTGGTTATTGAAACAAAGCAAACCGGCGGGGCAATGATCACTGCTTCTTTTGCACTCGATCAGAACAGGGAAGTTTTTGCAGTTCCGGGTAACATCGGAAGTCTGCAAAGCGAAGGTACCAATCTTCTAATTCAGAAAGGTGAAGCTAAACTTGTAGTGAATCCCGATGATCTTATCCAGGAATTAGGTATTAAATTGAAACCTTTGATTGGAAAGAACATTCCTAAACCTGATGTAAGTCTTAACATGTTTGAAGAAAAAATCGTACAAAATCTTGGTCCTGAACCAATTCAAATTGACAAAATTGCGGAATTATCCTCAATGTCAACCTCAGACTGTCTTGTATACCTTCTTTCATTAGAATTCAAGGGGGTTGTTAAACAATTCCCCGGTAAGATGTTCGCACTACTTTAATAACCAATGGTCTAATATTTTTTTTTATGTTTCCAGAGCTGCTTAAGTCTTTCCTTCAGATTTTTTTCCTGACCATTTTCTGAAGGGAAATAATACTGAGCATTTTTTAGCTGATCCGGCAGATAACTTTCTTCGATAAAATTATTATCGAAATTGTGGGGATACTGATAATTCTTTCCGTAACCTAATTCTTTCATCAGCTTTGTTGGTGCATTCCGCAGATGAATTGGCACTGCAAATAATTCTTTGTTTCTTACATCAGATAATGCCTGTTCCACTCCCATATAAGAAGCATTACTCTTTGGTGAAGATGCAAGATACGTCACTCCCTGTGCAAGTATTATTCTCGATTCAGGCATTCCAATCTTTTCAACTGCACTGAAAACCGCCTCAGCCAGCAGAAGAGCGTTCGGAGATGCGTTTCCGATATCTTCAGAGGCAAATATGATCATCCTTCTGGCTATAAACAAAGGATCTTCACCCCCCTCCAGCATCCTGGCCAGCCAGTATAAAGCTGCATCAGGATCACTGCCCCGTAAACTTTTTATGAACGCGGAGATAATATTATAATGCTCTTCACCTGCTTTGTCATAAATTATATTCTTCCGCTGGATTATATTTTCAATTATTTCTTTCGTAACAGTTATTTCGTGCTTATTTATTTCGTGGACAATAGCTGCTTCGAAAATGTTAAGCAGACTCCTGGCATCTCCGCCCGAAGCATATATCAGAAAATCAGTGTCTATTCCTTTTATGTTTAATTCTTTCAGAAAAGGATCCGAGCTGACTGCGTTGGTTAGAATATTTTCAAGATCTGTTTTTGACAGTTCATCCAATACATAAATTCTCACGCGGGATCTTAATGCAGGAATTACTTCGAAGGAAGGATTTTCAGTAGTCGCGCCGATCAGAATAAGTAATCCCGACTCTACTGCAGATAATAAAGCATCCTGCTGCGATTTATTGAACCTGTGAATTTCATCTATAAACAAAATAGTTCTTTTAAATATCTCCTTGTTTTTTGATGCTACTCCAATGATCTCTCTTACTTCTTTAACTCCTGATGAAACGGCATTGATCTGAAAGAATTCTGATTTTGTCTGACGTGCAATGATCTTGGCAATTGTTGTTTTTCCGGTGCCCGGCGGACCCCACAAAATAAACGAACTTAGATTATCATTATCTATCATCTGCCTGATTGGTTTACCTTTTCCAAGAAGTGCCTGCTGACCCTGGAATTCATCCAGAGTCTGAGGTCTTACTCTTTCAGCCAGCGGTACCTGCGGTATTTCTTTTGTCTCGCCCAAAGTCTTATTTTTCTTCTACCTTAAACGCCTTTTCACCTTTCCTCAGCATGTTATATTTCTCACGGGCAACCTTCTCAATCTTCGCGTCACTGCTTTTCAAAGAATCAATCTCAGCTCTTAATTTTTCATTTTCCTGATTGACTTCTTCAATTTTTTGGTTTAGCTCATCTTTTTGATTGAGAAGATTATAGTATTTCATTATACCGAATTTGTAAAACAGAAAAAATCCTGCAATTATCACCAGGATTGTGGTAATAATTACGAAAGTTTTTTTTCTGAACGGCTTCATTACAATGACATCCTGATTATTTTCTCGAGCAATTCTCCAAAGCTAATCCCTGCTGCCTTAGCCATTTTTGGAACCAGGCTTGTTCCTGTCATTCCAGGTAAGGTGTTAACTTCAAGACAATATGATTTATAGTCATCAGATAATCTGAAATCTACCCTGCCGTATCCAGTACATCCAACAGAGTTGAATGCCAGCAATGCCTGCTGCTGAAGAACGGCTGCCGCGCTTTCAGGAATTTCTGCAGGTACAATATAGTCACTCATTCCATGAGTATATTTGCATTCATAATCATATAAATTGTGTTTCGGTTTAATTTCAAGAACCGGAAGTGCCTGAGTGTCGAGAATGGCTACGGTAACCTCATGACCCTCAATGAACTCTTCAATAAGAGCCTTGTCTGATAATTGCAGAGCCAGATTTATTGCACCTTCAACCTGGTCCTGATCACGACAGATTGTAAGCCCTATTGTGGACCCCTGGTCATTAGGTTTGATCACACATGGATATCCGAAGAATTTCTCTATTTTATTTTTAATTGTTCCATAATCATTATCCCCGGCTTTCACAACAATCCATTTAGGAGTCTGCACATTAAAATGCTGAAACATTATCTTTGACATATTTTTATCCATTGCCAAAGCGCTGGCCAAAACTCCTGATCCTGTATATTTTACTCCTCTTAATTCCAGCACTGACTGAAGTGTGCCGTCTTCACTCCATTTCCCGTGAAGAGCAAAGAAAACCAGATCTGTATCACTTAATAATTCTGAATTCAGAGCATCTATACAATTCTGGTTGCTGATTTCTGCATAATCCACTTCTGTAAAAAATAACTGCTCATCCTGCGGTTGATTCAATCCGTATGCAGGGTCAACCAGTTTTACTTTATATCCAAGATCCTTAAGTTCTTTGTAAATTGCTTTGCCTGTTGATTTCGAAACAGCTCTTTCCGGAGAAGTGCCGCCCAATAGAAGTGTAATTCTGATATCTTTTCTGTTCATCAAATGTATGTAGTTTGTTAATTATTTATATAGTAATCTTATTTTGCTGATTTTCGAGAGCTTCCATTAAACGCAGGTTGATCAATCCGTCAGTTCCTGTTACTGTAGGCTCCTGGTTAAGCAGAAATGATTTCTGAACGGATCTTAAAGCATACACAAGTTTGTTAGCTCTCTTCCGGAATGCCTTTTTACCTTCACCATTCAGATTGATAACAAGTTTACCGGGAGTTGTACCTTTACGGCCGATCAGATTTTCAATACTTAGACTTCCGTTATATCCAAGAATTTCAACTCTGTTAAAACCTTTTTTAACATTGAAGGAACAATTGAAATATCCATATCCGCTCTTTTCGAATTGAACAATGGCAGCAGAGAAATCATCTACTTCACTCTTATATACTATATTATCCATTATTCCGGATATTTCTATTATATCGCCTCCAAAATATCTGAGCAGGTCAATCATATGGGTTCCAATATCACGTAAAGCACCGCCTCCGCTTAGCTCCTTGTTGAACCTGAAATTTGCATTGGGAGCATAATCAATATTAAAATGAGCAGTGATGGAAACTATACTTCCGATCATACCTTTATCAATTATTTCCTTTGATTTAACAATCAGCGGGTGGTGCCTGTGAACATAATTTACAGCAAGATAAACTTTGTTCGCTTTGCAAATATCAATCATCTCCTGAGCCTGAGCAGTATTCATCGCAAGCGGTTTTTCACATAGTATATGCTTGCCTGCTTTAGCAGCACTAATAACCTGGGGATAATGTTTGTAGTTGGCGCTCCCTATATAAACGCAATCAATATCACTGTTAAGAAAGGAATCAAAATCATTATATGCATTCTGAATTGAAAATTTATCGGCGATAAAACGTACTCTTGCGGGATCTGAGCTGAAGACCGATACAATTTTACTTTTCGGCAGCATTTGCAGAGCAGGTATAAACTGATTCTCTGTAAAATTACCACATCCCGCAACACCCCACTTTAATCTTCGTACGATCCTTTTGGATAGTTTTAGCATTTTATTACCAAGGTTATATTTTCAGTTTGTTCATTAGCATAAGAATGGGCTTGGAACTCTGCATAATGTAAAAGTGAACGGCAGGAACATTTTTATTTAGTAATTCTTCAACCTGTCTGCATGCCCATTTCACGCCAATCTCGATAGTATGCTCTGGTTTTTCAGCGAGAACTTCATCTGCAAGTTCATCAGGTATATCTATAAAAAAATTTCTTGGTATATTAGCCAGCTGGGCTTTTGAAGTAAGTATTTTTAATCCTGGAATAATAGGAACACTTATTCCTTCTTCACGGCACATTTCTACATATCTGAAATATTTTTTATTATCAAAAAACATCTGGGTTACTATATATTCGGCACCTGCTTCAATTTTGTCTTTGGTGAGCTTGATATCCACCTTCATATTGGGTGCTTCAAAGTGCTTCTCAGGATACCCTCCGACTCCAATACAGAAGTTGGTTGGCTTTGCATCAAGCAATCCTTCCTCCAGATACTTACCGGAATTCATCGCCGTTATCTGCTTTACGAGGTCAACTGCATAGATGTTAGCGCTTCTTCCGAAATGCAGCGGCTTTTTATATGTATTCTCATCACCTCTGATGGCCAGAACGTTATCGATCCCCAGATAATGCAGCTCAATCAGAAAGTCTTCTGTCTCTTCACGTGTAAAACCATGACATATAATATGCGGTACCGCATCAATGTTGTACTTATTCTGAATCAGCGCGCATAAACCAAGTGTTCCCGGACGCTTTCTTTTAACTTTTCTGATTAATCCAAGAGGAGTTTCCTCATAAATTACTTCTGCCGCATGACTCGTAATATCAATAAATGGAGGTTTATATTTTGCTATGGCATCGATTATACCCAGTAGACTTGATATATCACCTCCGCGTAAAGGAGGAATAATTTCAAAACTGATAAGCGGCTCTTTTGCATTTGCTAAATGTTCTGTTACTTTCATCTTACCTGTAATTTATTTTTTGAATATGCATCAATTTATATTTTATTTTTTCTGATCAATCTATTTGCAGCACTAGGCCAAATCATCTCAAAATTAACAATTTATAACCAGAATTCTTAATTATTCTTTCCGATGTATTTATTTTTATATATTTACCCGTTAACCATTTTTCTGTCATATCCGAATAATGCTCGCTGAATATATTTCCTGACTGGCCTGTACTGAGAATTAAATTTATTTCTTCAGGTTTTCCAAAATCATAAATGTAACGCATGGAAGGACCCAGATAGTTTGCATAAGGCTTATTAAAAGAGTATTCTGTATTGAAAACAGTAGTTCCGTCACCTCCTACTTCATAAGGGCCAATATTTATCAGCTTATCCAATGCAGGCAGTCTTCCGCTAAACATATGCTTAAACGTAATTTTATGCAGTTTACCCCATTGCCACTGCGAAATATCTGTTCCAAGCTGCGATTCAATAAACTTTACTGCTTCATAAACACTCTTTCTTATAATCTCATTCCGATGCTCTCTTCTTTTGCTTCTTACATCATCAAACCACGAAGAACTATCAGTTTCCATCAGGTCCGGTAATGATCTGTATGGAATATTAGCAAGAAAAATGTATCTGTTAAAAAGATTCTCGCCCATTTCATCCAAAAAAGTATTCCTCATCATATATTGAAAAAAAACACAAAATATTGCCGGTACCTGGCTGTATTGATCCATGCTGAAATCCCATCTGCTAAGAAGTTCAACCGCCCGGCTTACATTTTTGCTTTTACTCTCGTGTTCCACGAATGCACTAGTTATATAACCTGTAAGTTGTTCGGCAAAAGGTGATACCTGATCCATCTGAATCGATTTAAAATCATTTGTACTTATTTTTGCTTTTGAACTTAACAATGATGTAATTCTCTGAATCCTGGATGGAGGTTCCCATAAATTTGAAATGTGATACTGAAAACCTGATACAACTTTATTATTTGCCGTCGCAATAAAATTGTTGGCCGGGTTAAATAACTGCGGCATTGATTCAAACGGAACAAACCCTCTCCAGTCGTATGCATCTGTTGAACCATCAAAAACGAATGAAGTGGAATTGGAAGATCTTACCGGCAGCTTCGTTCCGCACACATAACCAATGTTGCCATCTTTATCTGCATATACAAAATTCTGCCCGGGTGCAGAAAAATGGCTGACACCTTTTTTGAATTCCTCCCAATTCTGAGCACGATTTATTAAATAAGCTGCCTCTATTTCTTCAGTTGACTCGTTCCCCATCCACCGCATACTTATATCAGCAAGCGTATCATCAATAGGGTATAGCCGATTATAAGGATGTATCTGGTCAATGATTGGTCCGCGGTGAGTTTCTTTCACATTCAATTCAACACTTTCAGAATCTTTTACGCTGATATTATATCTGTAGGATTTAAGATCCCTCCATTCCCCATTAACTAAATACTTCTTTTTGGCTGAGTCAAGATGCTCAATATAAAAATCACAATCATCTGTCATTATATTGGTCATTGTCCATGAAATGGACTGGTTTTTACCTATTACTATGCCCGGAGTTCCGGGTAAAGTAAATCCTTCCGCCTGCAGGTCATTAGTTTTAATTGCTGCAAAATACCATTTCCCCGGAGTTTCTAATGATAAATGGGGATCATTAGCAATAATGGGTTTACCTGAAACAGATTTTACCGGACTAACCGCCCAGTTATTTGATCCAATATGCGTTCCACTGAAACCCATAAACTCCCGGAAGCTTAAATCTGTTTTTACAATATCATCTGACACAAATGGATATGAACTTAAACCGTAAGGAATTATTAATGGAGCATTTTCCGGGTAATCCGGAATGATTCCCCTGGCTTTTTCTTCTCCAAGTTTTTGCACAAGCATTGTGAATGTGATGTCTGTCCACCAGCTTAAATTTAACTGCCATGCCATCAGTTTTGCAATCATCATACTATGCTCAGGCTTCCATAAATATGGCTCATAGGCCATCACATCAAACTCGATCGGAAGAGATCCCTTTTTTTCCTGTATGTATGAATTTACCCCATCGCTGTAAGCCTTCAGCTGGTCATAAATCTGAGGGGGTAACTTGCTTACGTCTCTTTGAACTGTCCTTAAAATCCCTATCGATAAAAACATTCTATCATAAGGCAGCGTAACACCTCCGAAAATCTCGCTTAATCTGCCCTCTGCCGCCCTGCGCAGCATATCCATCTGGAACATTCTTTCCTGTGCATGAACATAACCCAGAGCAAAAGCGGCGTCCCTGCTTGTCTCAGCAAAAATATAGGGAACTGCGTTACTATCTCTGTAAATTTCGATCCTGCTATTAAGATTAGTGAGTTCCTTTGTACCCTCGTAATCCGGAAGTGATTTATTAACAGTATAGTAGAAAAGTGCCATACCGGTTGAACCCACAATAAGTATTGAAAAGATTACGCCCAGCGTAATTTTAAGCCATTTTGCCATTCTGAGATTTAATTCTTTTTTTTGATATGTTTTATTTTGTAATACAAATGTAAATCATTATTTAAAGTAATGAAATCTATTTTTTTATTTTTATAGATCAACTCTGAGGCGGTTATGACAGAAATACTGCTGGTTATTCTTATTACTCTAAGTCTGACAGGAATTATTTTAAATATATTTGTAATCTTCAGAACCCGGTCACTCAAAAATAATAATGATGCTTATTCTGAACTTCTTAAAAGTGAGCTATACCTTTCCAGAGAAGAAAACGCCAAAAATGCAAGACAGGCACGTGAAGAACTCTCGAATTCTTTTAAGCTATTCAGTGATTCTTTTCTTAGCCGGCTTGTGGAAATATCTCACCTTCAGAAAGCCGATCTGACTAATTTCTCTAACCAGCTATCCAAACTCATACAAACAAATGAGAACAAGCTGGAAAACCTGAAGTCAAAGATCGAAGAACAACTTAAGTCATTGCAGGAAAGTAACAGCGGGAAACTGGAAGAGATGAGATTACTTGTTGACGAAAAACTTCAGTCAACATTGGAGAAAAGATTAGGTGAATCTTTTAAGATTGTTAGCGACCGTCTTGAACTTGTTCATAAAGGATTAGGAGAAATGCAGGTACTTGCAAACGGAGTTGGTGATCTTAAACGGGTTCTCAGCAATATAAAAACCAGGGGCACCTGGGGAGAAATTCAGCTTGGCACTCTCATCGAACAAATTCTTACTACTGATCAATATGATAAAAATGTTGCAACAAAATCAGGCAGTTCTGACCGCGTAGAATTTGCAATTAAACTTCCGGGCAGAGGAAATGACGGATCAAATGAGCTGGTATGGATGCCCATTGATGCTAAATTCCCTCTGGAAGACTATCAGCGTTTATGTGATGCACAGGATTCAGCGAATACCATACTGGTTGATGAAGCAGGGAAAGCATTGGAAATGCGTATTAAGATTGAAGCAAAGAATATTTGTACAAAATACCTTGATCCTCCTCATACTACCGATTTTGCAATACTTTTTCTGCCTGTGGAAGGACTCTTTGCAGAAGTACTAAGACGTCCGGGATTATATGATAAGCTCCAGCGCGAATACAGAGTTATACTTGCGGGACCTACAACACTGACTGCCATTCTTAACAGCCTTCAGATGGGGTTCCGGACTTTAGCCATTGAAAAAAGATCCAGTGAAGTCTGGAAACTGCTTGGTATGGTTAAAACTGATTTCAGCACTTTTGGAGATATACTCGACAAAACAAGAAAGAAACTTCAGGAAGCCAGTAACACAATAGAATCAGCCACAGTCACTTCCCGTAGAATTGAACGTCATTTAAAAGATGTGCAGTCATTGCCGTCTTCCGATCATTCATCAGATGACAACCTGCAGCTTCCCCTGGAACAATGAGATTAGTTAACCTCTGAGGTTTTCCTCAACCTCAGAGGTTTTTCTTAAAAGATTTTATATTGTGCAAAAGTACCGGTTTCGTATTTTCACCGGTAAAATCCCGCTTTTCGCCGAATTTCTATTCATTCCATTGTAAATCCTCATATTTTTGTTATTAAAAAAAGGAAAGTTTAATCATGTCAGACGCCAAAGTTCAAACCGCAGCTCCCAGGATACTCATTGGAATATTTCTCTTTGCCTTGGGCATTCTGTTTCTCCTGTCTAATCTTGACATGCTTGATCCCAGTATCCCAAGATTTCTTTTCTCATGGGAGGTAATTCTTATCATAATTGGTGTTTTTATACTAATCAAATCCAACGATATCGCAGGTTATATCTTAATTGCAATAGGCAGCATATTCCTTATGTCGCGTCATTATAATTTTCACGCATGGGATTTCTGGCCGGTTATTTTAATAGTTGTTGGTGCCTATATTTTGCTCAGCAGAAACAAACACCATTCCTGTTCTAAACATGACCGCTATGATAAAAAAAGAATAAGTGATGACTATATTGATGAAGTAGCTGTTTTCGGAGGAGGAAAAAGAATTATCACATCACAAAACTTTCAGGGCGGAAAAGTTACTGCAATATTCGGCGGCTCTGAAATAGATCTTTATGAAGCCAAACTTGCCCCCGGTGAGAATGTAATTGATATTACTGCAATGTTTGGAGGAGCTTCCTTTTATGTTCCAAGGGATTGGAAAGTTATCATAAATATTACTCCGATATTCGGCGGCTTTGCTGATGAAAGAAGAAGAGACCCGAATACAGTTTATAATGAACAAAACACTTTAATACTGAAAGGACTCGTACTATTCGGCGGCGGCGAGATTAAAAGTGCCTGATAATGAATAATCCACTGCTCAATAAGAATAACTTTTTTATTTATGTTCTGATTTGGATAATAATCTCTATCTTTTCTTATTTATTCTTAACTGAAGCTCTGGACGTAAACTGGCAGATCAGCCTCATCGATACTGTCGTTTTTAATACAATATTCTTTGGCTTCGGTTTGGGATTCTGGTACTCAGCTCAGTTCATTTCTATTGAGAGCAACCGTATTTCTCAAATCATATTAAAACATTCTATCGCATCTGTTGCAGCTTCCGCAATCTGGAACATTTCAGGTATGATCCTCATCTATTTAATTTTTCCGGACTATAAAGAATATCATAATCTGCTATACAGAATACTAATCTGGCGGTTTATACTGGGTGTATTTTTTTACTGCTTTATGATCTTCTTCTATTACCTGCTAATTTATTATTCCAGCTTTCAGGCAAAGGTAATTAAAGAAACTGAGCTTAACCTGCTTCATCAGGATGCCGAACTAAAGGCACTCAAATATCAGATCAATCCACATTTTATTTTCAACAGTCTGAATTCAATAAGCTCACTCACATTGGACAATCCTTCGAAAGCAAGGGAGATGATCATAAAACTTTCTTCATTCATGCGGTCTACCATTGTGAATAGTGAGTTACAAAAAACTCCGCTGTCAGAAGAACTGAAGAATATTCAGCTTTACCTTGATATTGAAAAGATAAGGTTTGAGGATAAATTTCACTATGTGAGGAATATTAATCCATGCTGCCTTAATGTTCAGGTTCCTCATATGGTACTTCAGCCACTTTTCGAAAACGCTATTAAATACGGCGTATACGAAAGTCTGGATACTGTGATCATCAGCCTTACATGCTCCTGCGAAAATAACTATCTTAAGATGGTTGTTGAAAATAATTACGATATCGAAAATCCTGAACCCCGGGGTAAACAGGTCGGACTGGCGAATATCAGGAAGCGCTTGAATTTAATTTATAATCAGGATAATTTGCTCGTTACGGAAAAAAAGGATAATTTTTTCAGAGCAATTTTATATATTCCACTTTAGAATAATTCAAATAGCAGGTTTTAAGGTATGGACAACAAAATCAGAACAGTAATCATCGATGATGAAAATCTTGCCCGTAAAATTGTTAAAGCATATCTGAAGAATTATTCTGATATCGAAATTATTGCGGAATGCACTAATGGCTTTGAAGGGATCAAAGTTATAAATGAACAAAGACCGGATATGATTTTTCTTGATATACAGATGCCTAAGCTCACGGGATTCGAGATGCTTGAGCTGCTCGATAAACCACCAGTAATAATATTTACTACTGCTTACGACCAGTACGCGCTGAAAGCATTTGAAGTAAACGCTGTTGATTATCTGCTGAAGCCCTTCTCAGAAGACCGCTTCAAAGAAGCAATAGATAAAGCTATTTTACATATTGGCGATAAAACCAGCCAAAAGGAAAAGATAGAAAAAATCATTCAGCATTTTGATGATAATATTGAATATCTTGAACGTATTACAAATAAATCCGGCTCAAAGATATCCATAATTCCTATTGATAAGGTACAATGGATAGAAGCTCAGGATGATTATGTGATGATCCATACACCGGAAGGCAAATTCCTGAAGCAAAAGACCATGAAATACTATGAAGACCATCTTAATCCAAATGATTTTATCAGGATACACCGCTCATATATAGTAAAATTGACTGAAATTAAGCAGATCGAACTTTTTGAAAAAGAATCATACCGTGTAATTCTTAAGGACGGCAGGAATCTTCCAGTCTCCAAAACGGGGTACGTGAAGATTAAAGAAATTTTTAACTGACCATCCCTGTACAAATCTCCTATAACCTGTCACAGACTGCCGGCAAAATCCATATTGCCGTAATGTTTCCTATGTAGATCCGAGGTTCTTATAGGCTTCTTATAGGCAAGCTATAGGCAAACTATAGGCAGCCTATAATGGCGATATCCTAAGGAACGTAAATTTGACCGGTAATTCTCTCTGGATATAGTTAAAGTTATGCATAAAATTGCGCTAAATCACACAGGCACAATAATTGGATATCATATCAACGACAGAATTATGGGAGATTCAGATATGTTTTTGATTAACTTTAAGATATTTTTTTATTTGTGGGTTACAATACATCTTACTCTGCTTGTAATCTCAGGATATTTAAACAAAGTAGCTCATGCTTTATCTATGAAGAATATGATGGATTTTGTTAATGTACATACATTTTTCTATCCTCTTCAAACCCAAAACATCACTTACTATGATATTACGGAATTTACAGTTTTTTATGCTTTTGGAAGTATTTGTCTGCTGATTGTAAGAAAATGGAGCACCGCTAAAAGGCAGCAGTTTATTAGATATTTATGATTCATTGTGATTGATTACACTCCGAAAAATATGAAAGTGTGGTTGTATGGATACTGGGAACGCGGTCTTCCATACAATCACGCAATCATATCAGGGAAAATCGGGATAAGTAATTAGCTGCAAGAAAAATCCTATGCTGCAATTATCACAGATGTCAGTGCCTGTAACTTGCTTATATTTACCTTGGAATTACCTTGGAATTTGTACGGTTACATTAAACATTACACACACTACGCATTCATGAGCTGCTTACGGGTCTGGAAAGGATAGTGAGAATTTCCATACAATCATACACCCATACAAACATACAATCATACAATCATACAATCATACATTCATCCACCTGTCCGCCGGTGCAGGCTGTTGCACAGAGCTTTTAAGCAATGCTAAAGTTTACACAAGTAGTATAATTTTGCTGTACTGTTATATCATTGAATAAGGTTTTAATTCTTCGCACAAATCCTGTTAGAAGGTGCAGGAAG